>Ga0222689_1000008_pt1 | contig 277738 bp, 260 predicted proteins | sample AntAcemetage1231_FD_179838 | JGI IMG/M metagenome (GOLD analysis project Ga0222689, IMG submission 179838) | Saline water microbial communities from Ace Lake, Antarctica - #1231 | ecosystem: Environmental > Aquatic > Non-marine Saline and Alkaline > Saline | place: Antarctica: Ace Lake...
GCTCGAGTTCCGCGACCACCTCCGGCTCCGCCGTGATCTTCTTGATCGGACGTGCCATTCGACTGATCCTCCCTACACAAAGTGTCGTGTAGAAATATTAGTCGATAATTTAGAGACGGTACACTAGCGGTGCCGCCGGCCGCGCGGAAGCGGGTTTTGTCGCCGATACAAGCCGGTGGCGCCGGCCCGCCGGGCGGCTATAGTCCGGCCATGCCGATCCTCGCCGTCTCCTCGCACGTCGCCGTCGGGCACGTAGGCAACGCCGCCGCCGCCCCGGCGCTGGAGCGACTCGGGCACCCGGTCTGGCGGGTCGACACGGTCAGCTTTTCGAACCATCCGGGCCACGGCCACCATGTCGGCACGGTGCGGCCGGATCATGAGATCCGCGACCTGCTGCAGGGGATCGGGCGGCTCACCGGCTGGCGCGGCTGCCACGGGGTCTACTCCGGCTATCTCGGCGAGCCCGGCAGCGGCTGGGCGGTCGCCGATGCCGTCGACGCCGCCCGCGAGGTCGAGTCGGGCCTGGTCTATGTCTGCGACCCGGTCATCGGCGACCACGGCCGGGTGTTCGTGCGCGACGGCGTCGAGAAGGCGATCCGCGAGCGCCTGGTGCCGCGGGCCACCGTCATCACGCCGAATGCCTTCGAACTGGAGCGACTGTCCGGCCACCGGGTGGAAAATGTCGACGACGCCCACGACGCCGCCGTCCTGCTGCTGGAATGGGGCCCGGACATCGTCATCGGCACCGGCATCCCGGACGGCGACGGGCATCTGGCGATCGTCATGGTGACGGTCGAGGGTGCGCGGGTGGTCCGCACGCCGCGCCGCCGCCGTGCCTTCTTCGGCACCGGCGACCTGTTCGCCGGGCTGTTCCTCGGCCACTACCTGGACGGACGCGATCCTTACCGAACGATGCGGCGCTGTGTCGCCGGGCTCGACGTCGCGACCGCGGCGACCGAGGCGGCCGGCACCGTCGACCTGGACCTGATCCCGAACCTCGACGCCATCGTCCGCGCCGACCGTCCGGGATGAATGGCGGCTCGCGGGTCCTACGCCGCCTTCTTCAGGTGGCGCGCGATCAGTTCCTCGGCGATCTGCACGGCGTTGAGTGCGGCACCCTTGCGCAGGTTGTCGGACACGCACCAGAACACCAGGCCGTTCTTCACGGTCGGGTCGGTGCGGATCCGGCTGACATAGACCGCGTCCTCGCCGGCGCACTCGACCGGGGTGACGTAACCCTCGTCGGCGCGGTGGTCGACGATCAGCAGGCCCGGGAAGTCCTTCATGGCGGCGCGCGCCGAGGCCACGGTGATCGGCTTCCTGGTCTCGATGAACACCGCCTCGGAATGGCCGATGAACACCGGCACCCGGACGCACTGCGCCACCACGTCGATGTCCGGGTCGAGGATCTTCTTGGTCTCGACCGTCATCTTCCACTCCTCCTTGGTGAACCCGTCGTCCATGAAGACGTCGATATGCGGGATCACGTTGAAGGCGATCTGCTTGGTGAACTGCTCCTTGGCGATCGGGTCGTTCACGTAGACCGCGCGGGTCTGGTTGAACAGCTCGTCCATGCCGTCCTTGCCGGCGCCCGAGACCGACTGGTAGGTCGAGACCACCACGCGCTTGACTCCGAAGGCGTCGTGCAGCGGCTTCAGCGCCAGCACCAGCTGCGCGGTCGAACAGTTCGGGTTCGCAATGATGTTCTTCTTGCCGTAGCGGGCCAGGGCGTCCGGGTTGACCTCCGGCACCACCAGCGGCACGTCCGGGTCCATGCGGAACGCCGAGGAGTTGTCGATCACCACGCAGCCGGCCTTTCCGGCCTTGGGCGCGTATTCCTTGCTGACGTCGCCGCCGGCCGAGAACAGCGCGATATCGGTGGTCGAGAAGTCGTATTTGGCGAGATCCTGGACGGTCAGCGTCCCGTCCTCGCCGTAGGAGACCTGGCCGCCGGCCGAACGGCCCGACGCCAGCGCGATGACCTCGTCGGCCGGGAACTTGCGCTCGGCCAACGTGGTCAGCATCTCGCGTCCCACCGCACCCGTGGCTCCGACGACGGCAACCTTGTAGCCCATGACTTCAAACTCCTCTCGAAACCGCACGGCATCGCGCCCTCGGGGTCCGCCTGGGCCCCCGACCGCCGATCGCTCGCGCGCAGCAGGAGGCCCGACCCCTAGAGGGTGGTCTTGCCGGTTTTCGTGGTGGTCGTGGCGAACGCGCCGGAGCGCGGGCAGGGCGAGGACACGGCCCACTGACACGCGACCGGGCACTGCGCTCCGTCGGCGTTCATGCGGATCCCGTCCAGGAAGGCCGTCTCGTCCATGAGGCGCTTCATACGCCAAAACGCCGGCGATGAAAACGGGGATTTCGACCACCCGAAGGGCGGCCTTGGGTGCCGGCTTTCCGCTTCGCCCCGGACGGCACGTCCGGCCGACGCGGGACGGCCCGATCCGGGACCGGCGCCCCGCCCCTCACCCGGCCGCGAGCTTGTCCAGCTCCTTGAGGATGCTGTCGGTCATCACGTTGGTCGACACCTTGGCCTTGTTGGGCTGCATGATGTCGGCGGTGCGCAGGCCGGAGCCGAGCACGTTGTCGATGGCCTTCTCGATCAGGTCGGCGTCATCGGCCATGTCGAAGCTGTAGCGCAGCAGCATGGCGAAGGAGAGCAGTTCGGCGATCGGGTTGGCCGAGCCCTTGCCGGCGATGTCCGGGGCCGAGCCGTGCACCGGCTCGTACAGGGCGTGGCGGCGGCCGGTGGTCGGGTCCTCGGCGCCGAGCGACGCCGACGGCAGCATGCCGAGCGAGCCGGTCAGCATCGCGGCACAGTCGGACAGGATGTCGCCGAACAGGTTGTCGGTGACGATAACGTCGAACTGTTTCGGGTTGCGAACGAGCTGCATGGCGCAGTTGTCGGCGAACATGTTCTCGTAGTCCAGGCCCTCGCCCTCGGCCTTGTACAGGTCGGTCATGACCTCGCGCCACAGCACGCCGGACATCATGACGTTGGCCTTTTCGACCGAGGTCACCTTGGAGCGGCGCTTGCGGGCGAGATCGAAGGCGACCCGGCCGATGCGCTCGATCTCGGGCGTGGTGTAGGCCTGAGTGTCGTAGCCGCGCTTGCCGCCGCCGGGCAGGTCCTCGATGCCGCGCGGCTCGCAGAAATACACGCCGCCGGTCAACTCGCGCAGGATCATGATGTCGAGGCCTGCCACCAGTTCCTTCTTCAGCGAGGAATTGTCGGCCATCGAGGCGAACACCATGGCCGGCCGCAGGTTGGCGAACAGGTCCATTTCCTTGCGCAGGCGCAACAGACCGCGCTCGGGTTTCTTCTCGAACGGCAGGTCGTCGTATTTCGGACCGCCCACGGCGCCGAACAGCACGGCGTCGGCGGCGACCGCGTCGGCCAGGGTCTCGTCGGTCAGCGGGGTGCCGGACTCGTCATAGGCGGCGCCGCCGACCAGCCCCTCCTGCACGTCGAACGTTACGGACCGCTTCTTCGCCATCCAGTCGACGACACGCAGGGTCTCGCGCACCACTTCCGGGCCGATTCCGTCGCCCGGCAGCACGAGCAGTTTCTTGTTGGACGCCATGACGCTCCTTTACCCCCGATCGCAGATCCTGGATGAGCGATTGCTTATCCGAACCGCCGGGACGTGGCAAACGTGGAAACCGCGGTCCGGAACCGGCCACGGTGCTTCTGATTCGCGCATCAGGCCCAGGGTTGGGCGAGCTTGCGCTTTTCCTCGAACGCGGTGATGTCGGTCTCGCGCTTCATGGTGAGGCCGATGTCGTCGAGCCCGTTCAGCAGGCAGTCCCGGCGATGCGGGTCGATCTCGAACGACACGCTCTCGCCGTTCGGGCGGCCGATGGTCTGGGTCTCCAGGTCGATCTCCAGGACCGCGTTCGACCCCTTGGAGGCGTCGTCCAGCAGCTCGCGAAGCTGCTCCTTGGTGACCTTGATCGGCAAGATGCCGTTCTTGAAGCAGTTGTTGTAGAAGATGTCGGCGAAGCTGGTGCTGATCACGCAGCGGATGCCGAAATCCAGCAGCGCCCACGGCGCGTGCTCGCGGCTCGACCCGCAGCCGAAATTGTCCTCGGCGACCAGCACCTGGGCGCCCCGATACTGCGGCTTGTTGAGCACGAAGTCCGGCTTCTCCTTGCCGTCGTCGTCGAACCGCATCTCGGCGAACAGGTGCTTGCCGAGCCCGGTGCGCTTGATGGTCTTCAGGTACTGCTTGGGAATGATCATGTCGGTGTCGACGTTGATCATGTCGAGCGGGGCGGCGGTGCCGCGCAGCTGGGTGAACTTCTCCATCGGTCCTTTCCTCCCCCTCAGTTGGTCAGTTCGCGGACGTCGGACAGCCGGCCGGTGATCGCCGCCGCCGCCGCCATCGCCGGGCTGACCAGGTGGGTGCGCCCGCCGCGGCCCTGCCGGCCCTCGAAGTTGCGGTTCGAAGTCGAGGCGCAACGCTCGCCCGGCTCCAGCTTGTCGGCGTTCATCGCCAGGCACATCGAACAGCCCGGCTCGCGCCAGTCGAACCCGGCCTCCTTGAGGACGTCGGCGACACCCTCGGCCTCGGCCTGCTCCTTCACCAGGCCGGAGCCCGGGACCACCATGGCGTGGACCCCGTCGGCGACCTTGCGGCCCTTGGCGATCGCGGCGACCGCGCGCAGGTCCTCGATCCGGCCGTTGGTGCACGAACCGATGAACACCTTGTCGACCCTGACCTGGGCGATCGGGGTGTTCGGCGCCAGCCCCATGTACTTCAGCGAGCGCTCGATCGCCGCCTTCTTGTTCGGGTCGCTCTCGGCCGCCGGGTCCGGGGTGTGGCCGGTCACCGGCACCACGTCCTGCGGGCTGGTGCCCCAGGTCACCTGCGGCACGATGTCGGCGGCCCGCAGCGTGACCTCCTTGTCGTAGGCGGCGCCGGGGTCGGACGGCAGGGTCTTCCAGTAGGCCACGGCGGCCTCCCAGGCGGCACCCTTCGGGGCCATCGGCCGGCCCTTCAGGTATTCGAAGGTGATGTCGTCCGGGGCGATCATGCCGGCCCTGGCACCGGCCTCGATGGTCATGTTGCAGACCGTCATGCGGGCTTCCATCGACATCGCCCGGATCGCATCGCCGGCGTACTCGACCACGTGGCCGGTGCCGCCGGCGGTGCCGATGGCGCCGATGATCGCCAGGATCACGTCCTTGGAGGTCACCCCGGCCGGCAGCTCGCCGTCGACCGTGATGCGCATGTTCTTGGCCGGCGCCTGCACCAGGGTCTGGGTCGCCAGCACGTGCTCGACCTCGGAGGTGCCGATGCCGAAGGCCAGCGAACCGAACGCGCCGTGGGTGGCGGTATGGCTGTCGCCGCACACGATGGTCATGCCCGGCAGGGTGAAGCCCTGCTCCGGCCCGATGATGTGGACGATGCCCTGGCGGGCATCCATGACCGGAAAGTAGGGAACCCCGAAGGCCTTGACGTTGCTCTCGAGGGTCTCGACCTGGATCCGGCTCTCCTCGTCCTCGATCCCCTTGGAGCGGTCGGTGGTCGGAATGTTGTGGTCGGCGACCGCCAGGGTCATCTCCGGCCGGCGGACCTTGCGGCCGTTCTGGCGCAGGCCCTCGAAGGCCTGCGGGCTGGTGACCTCGTGCACCAGATGCCGGTCGATGTAGATCAGGCAGGTCCCGTCGGCCTGGACGTCGACCAGGTGCGACTGCCAGATCTTGTCGAACAGGGTGCGGGGCTTGGCCATGGTTCGGTGATCCCTCCTGCGGGCTGGCGCGCTTTCCCGGGGCTTCGATTGGGCGGGCGCGGCCGTGCCTCGTGTTCTCCGGAGGCCGGACATTACAAAGTTGCGGCGGCGAGGCAAACCACGAAACGCGCAAGGGGGTTTTGCGGAGCCGTGAGACGGGATGCGCCGATCCTTCCGGCGCCGCTCCCCAATCGTCCAGGGCCCCTTCCGCGTCAGGTCGTATTCGAGGCGCACCGGCCGCGGCTGATACGCGGTCTTCTCGGCCAGTCCGGTGGACCAGCAGGCCGGTCAGGACGTTGGTCGTGATGCGAGCCGGGGCATGCGAGCCGGGGCATGCGAGCCGGGGCATGCGAGAGGAAGTCGGGGAGCCGCTTCTTGCCGGTCAGCATGTCCCGCAGGATGACGAGCGTCCAGCGGTCGCCGACGAGGTCGGACGTGGTGGCATCGGGCCGTCGGTTCTGGCGGGGCCGTGCGCTAAACCAGCAGGGCCGCTCCGGTCCCGACCGGGCGCCGCCACTGCTTCGCCGGGCACTGCGTCGCCGGGCACTGCCACTGCGTCGACTGCCGCCGGACCAGCGGCACCGACCACTGCACACACTCGGCAAACGCAAAATCCCCCGGACGTCGCCGTCCGGGGGCGCGTATCCCGTTCCGGATGCGGAGGCTTACGCCTCGGCGTTGGCGGCGTTCGCCTCAGCGGCTTTCGCCTCGGCCTTGGCGGCCCGCTGCTCGGCCTGCTCGGCCAGCCGGACGGAGCGCTGCTCGGCGGCAATCGCGCGATCCTGGGCGGCCGCCTTGCCGGCGACGCCGGTGGTCTTCTCGGCGATACGGGCCGACTTGCCGGTCCGGCCGCGCAGGTAATACAGCTTGGCGCGCCGCACCTTGCCGCGCCGGATCAGCTCGATGCCGGCGATCCGCGGCGAGTACAGCGGGAAGATACGCTCCACGCCCTCGCCGTAGGAGATCTTGCGGACCGTGAACGACGAGTTCACGCCGTCGTTGCTGCGCGCGATGCACACACCCTCGAATGCCTGGATGCGCTCGCGCGTGCCCTCGACGACTTTCACGTCGACCCGCACCGTGTCGCCCGGGGCGAAGGCCGGGATCTGCTTGTCGGCCGAGAGGGCCGCAACATGCTCGGTCTCGAGCTGCTGGATGATGTTCATGGCGTGGTCTCCGTATCCTCGTCGTCGGCCGCAGCCGCAGCCCGTTCACACTGCCCGCGATGGCGTTCCCACAGGTCGGGGCGCCGCTCCCGGGTGATCCGTTCCGCTTCCCGGCGCCGCCATGCCCTGACATTGGCGTGGTGACCACTGGTCAGCACCTCGGGCACGGCCATGCCGTTCCACTCCCGAGGCTGGGTATAGAGGGGATACTCCAGCAGCCCCTCCTCGAAACTTTCCTCCGCGAGCGTTTCCGCCGCGCCGAGCACCCCCGGCAGCAGGCGGATCACCGCATCCATCACCGCGATCGCCGCCGGCTCCCCGCCAGAGAGCACGAAATCCCCGAGGCTCAACTCCTCGAGGCCACGGGCGGCAATCACCCGTTCGTCCAACCCCTCGTAGCGCCCGCACAGCAGGACCGCTCCCGGTTCCGCCGCCAGCGCCCTGGCCCGCGCCTGATCGAACCGCCGGCCGCGGGGGCTGAGATAGATCCGCGGTCCGGGCTGATCCTCGATCGAGGCGAGCGCCGCGTCGACGACATCCGGCCGCATCACCATGCCGGATCCGCCCCCGAACGGGGTGTCGTCGACGGAGCGGTGCTTATCGCGCGCGAACTCCCGGATGTCCAGCGCTTTCAGCGACCAGATCCCGGCCGCCAGCGCCTTTCCAGCCAGCGACAACCCGAGCGATCCCGGAAACATCTCCGGGAACAACGTCAGCACGGTTGCGCTCCACTGGGGCGCCCGGCATCCAGTCGCCTCCGCTCCGGCCATCAGCCCTCACTCCGCCAATCCCCCGGTCCAGCAGGTCCTCGGTCGAGCAGGCCTCAGTCCAGCAGGCCTTCCGGTGGATCCACCACGAGCCGGCCGCCGGCAATGTCGACCTCCGGGACCGCCGCCTCGTTGAACGGCAGCATCCGGGACCTGCCGTCGGCGCCGACGAACTCGATCAGGTCGCCGGCCCCGAAATCGTGCATCGCCGTCACCCGCCCGAGCGTCTCGCCGCCGACCGCGACCACCGCCAGGCCGATCAGGTCGGCGTGGTAGAACTCGCCGTCCGACGGCTCCGGCAGCACCGAACGTTCCACGTAGAACCGGGTACCGCGCAACGCCTCGGCCGCATCGCGATCGCCCACCCCGTCGACCCGGACGATCACCGTGTCCTTGTGCCGGCCGGTGACCGCCAGCGTGAACCGGCGGCTGCCGCGCTCGTCCTCGACCGGGCCATAGGCGGCCACGTCGTCCGGGTTCTCGGTGAACGTCTTGACCTTCACCAGACCACGGACGCCGTGCGCGCCGGCAACCGCCCCGAGACAGACGCGATCGACCACCGCCGTTCCCCGCCGGCCCGTCAGTATCAGGCCTCGGCCGGCGTTTCCGCGGCCGGGGCTTCCGCTTCCGCGGCCGGGGCCTCGGCGGCCTTCGCGGCCTCCGCAGCGGCCTTCTCGGCGGCGTCGGCGGCCTTCTGGGCGGCCTCGGCCTCGCGCTCGGCGCGCTTCTTGCCCGGCGCCGACTTCAGCGGCTGCGCGTTGTACTTGAACGGCTCCATCAGGCCGGCCTGGCCGAGCATCTTGTGCAGCCGGTCGGTCGGACGGGCGCCGACGCTCAGCCAATGCTGGATGCGCTCGGCCTTCACGATGAAGCGGTCGGCATGGTCCTTCGGCAGCATCGGGTTGTAGGTGCCGACCTTCTCGACGAAGCGACCATCGCGCGGGCTGGTCGCCTCGGCGATGACGATCCGGTAGAACGGGCGCTTCTTGGCGCCGCCGCGGGCGAGACGAATGCGGAGAGACATGGGTTGGTCCTTTCGTATTCCTGCAGTCGTGTTGAGTATCAATTCGATTCGTTAACGATCTCCGGCGCGCTCACTTGCGCTTGCCGGGAAATCCTGGGGGCAGGCCGCCGAGCCCGGGAAGCCGCGGGCCACCGCCGACGCCCGGGCCACCAAGGCCCGGAAAGCCGCCGGGCAGCCTCGGCATCGCACCGCCACCACCGCCGGCGGGCGGGGCCGGCGGCATCGCGCCACCGCCGCCGAACAGCCCGGCCAGCGCGCCCTTGCCGCCCATCTTGCCGACCTGCTTCATCATCCGGCCCATGTCCTGGTGCTGCTTGAGCACCTTGTTGACGTCCTGCACCTGGGTGCCGGAGCCGGCGGCGATGCGCTTGCGGCGCGAGGCGTTAAGGAGCTTGGGGTTGCGGCGCTCATCGCGGGTCATCGACGAGATGATCGCTTCCTGGCGCTTCAACACCTTGTCGTCGAGGTTGGCGCCGGCCATCTGCTTCTGCAGCTTCCCGATGCCGGGCAGCATCCCCATGATGCCGCCGAGCCCGCCGAGCGTCCGGACCTGCTTCAACTGCGAAGCCATGTCGTCGAGGGTGAAGACGCCGCGCATCATGCGCTCGGCGGTCTTCTGGGCCTCCTCGGCATCGATGGTCTCTGCTGCCTTCTCGACCAGGCTGACCACGTCGCCCATTCCGAGAATGCGGCCGGCCAGGCGCTCGGGGTGGAAGTCCTCCAGGTCGTCGACCTTCTCGCCGACGCCCAGCATCTTGATCGGCATGCCGGTGACGCCGCGCATCGACAGCGCCGCACCGCCGCGACTGTCGCCGTCGACCCGGGTCAGAACGATGCCGGTGATCCCGACCCGCTCGTGGAAATTGGTGGCGGTGGTGACCGCGTCCTGGCCGGTCAGCGCGTCGGCGACCAGCAGCACCTCGTGCGGATTCACCGCCTCGCGGACCGCCCGCGCCTCGGCCATCAGACCCTCGTCGATCGAGGTCCGGCCGGCGGTGTCCAGCATCACCACGTCGAAGCCCTGCAGACGGGCCGCGGTCATGGCGCGCTTGGCGATCCCGGCGGGGGTCTCGCCGGCGACGATCGGCAGGGTGGCGACCCCGACCTGCTCGCCGAGGATCCGGAGCTGTTCGCGGGCGGCCGGCCGGGTGACGTCGAGCGACGCCATCAGCACCTTCTTGCGCTCGCGGTCCTTCAGGCGCTTGGCGATCTTGGCGGTGGTCGTGGTCTTGCCGCCGCCCTGCAGGCCGACCATCAGGATCGGCACCGGCGCCGGGGCGTTCAGGCTGATCGACTGGCTGTCGGAGCCGAGCATGTCCACCAGCTCGTCGTGGACGATCTTGACGACCATCTGGCCCGGCGTGACCGAGCGCAGCACCTCGCGGCCGATCGCCCGCTCGCGGACCTTGTCGATGAACTGCTTGACCACCGGCAGGGCGACGTCGGCCTCCAGCAGGGCGACCCGCACCTCGCGCATGGCGGTCGCGACATCGGCCTCGCTCAGCGCCCCGCGCTTGCGCAGCCGGTCGAAGACCGATCCCAGGCGTTCGCTCAGTCCCTCGAACAAACCGTCACTCCAGACAACCGATTGGCCCAAACGACCCATTGGCCCAAACGACAACACGCCCGTGCTCGAACCCTCGAGGACGGACGGAACCCGTTAAGGTCTCAGCAGACAGGGTCTGGCCGAGAAGCGCGGTATATACGCGCCGGGACCGGGAGGGTCAAGGCGAGGAGAGGCGAATCGGTAGAGGAGGCGACCCGGATGAAACCGAACATGGCCAACCCGGAACGCATTGTTGGCTGGAGGATCGGAGGATCATGGCCAATGCAGTATCTGCCAGCGCAACGGAATCTCGCCGCCGGGAACATTGACCACAAACACAGCCTCGCGTTCGAATTCCGCCATGAACTCTATGGCCGGTCGATAATGAAACGCGCCATCTGCCGGATCGACAAACTCGAAAACTGCGTCTTCATAGGAACGATGCGTCTCGTCGACGCCGCTGCCATGGATTCCGACCAGAAGCAGCGCGTGAGAGTTGATGCCATCGCCCACGATTATCCAAAGTGGCCCATGATCGGACAGGGATTCCACAAACCCGCGCAACGACAGGTTCATCGGCGGTTCAGCCACCATTCCTGCGTCCGCCACGAACTGCCGTTCCCCGCCACCAGGCAGCCCGGTGTCCCCAGCGAGGTAGCTGACATAGGTCGGGCCAAGCTCCGCAACCGCTCTGTCGACCGGCAAGTCACGGCCATCGCGCCACGATCGCATCATCGCGTAAACGGTCGCCCAGCACCCCATCTGCGTTTCCTGTCGTCTCGGGGTGACGTCCACCGACGCCAACAGCACCTTGTCGGGAAAGCGCCGCCGCGCCTGAGCTTCATTCTCGACCTGCGTGATGGGTCCCTTGCCACGAAGAATGGAATGACCGGCGCCGGCATTTCCTGTCGCGGGCAAGCCTGAGCCGACTCTCGCAAGCCGACTGTCATCGCGTACGCCCCACACGAGCTGCTGGCCCACGAGGCTGGAGCCGTTCGAAGCGCCAATGGTGGATATCGCCTTCAGTTTCGTCGCCAGCACATGAATCGCCGCCGACTTGGCCTCGGCGTCGACATCCCCTTTGAACTTCACGGTGTACCGCACATCGGCAACAAGCGCGGACTTGATCATCGAGACCGGATTGGTTCCCGCGAGCCGAAATTTGATTGCCTCCCGACACCGGGCACTCCGCCGGCCGACACCTTCAATGACCGCTGTGTCGGGAATTTCGAGAAGCTTGACATTCGACAACTGGAAGTCGACCGAACGTACGCCGTTCAGGTTCCCCTGGGCACTCCAGAGTCCCAGCGTCTCCGCCCCGATCGAGAAGGTCGATGTCAAGCTTGATTCGAAGTTCAGGCTGATCGATTCAGACGCCAAAGTCTGGTCTGCGTCGGCAATTCCCAGAGCATCCTTCGCCCCGCAAATTACGCCCAGATGCAACGGATTGCTCCGTCGAACCTCGACCCAGGTTCCTGGCGAGAACAGAGTCGAAGGAGGCAACAATTCAACAAATCCGTTGCTTGTTAACACGTCACCCATAGAGGCTCCCGGGACGTCGGGTTGCCAGAGATATACTCCCACCGCCCCGACGACTCCGATCGCCGCAACACCTCCAATAGCCAGCTTAGCCTTGTTCATTGCCATGACGGACAGACATTTACCAGTATAGCGCCCGATGCGGGGGCCGTTTACTTCGGGATTCTGCCCTGCTGACGCCGACAGTTAACGCAGCCCCCGACAACCAGCCGACATTTCAAAACTACCACAATCTATGGATATTTCCCACCGATGCCAGACGATCAAATGGCGAGGTCGAGTGGACCGCATGAACATTGCCTGATCGGTCGCCGATCGCGCGTCGGCCGCGAACCACCGTTCCCGGTCTGCCCATCCGTTCCCGGTCTGCCCATCCGTTATTGAACACGAGCCGAGGCCCCCGAGTTCTCTCGGTCCCGTGCCAGCGAGGTCAGGCCGAAGTCGTCGAGGATGGCGTAGAATGCCGGCACCACGAACAGCACCAGGACCGTCGTGGTGGTCAGGCCGAAGGCGATGCTGGCGACCAGGGGAACCAGAATCTGAGCCTGCAGGCTGGTCTCGAACAGCAGCGGCAGCAGGCCGGCGACGGTGGTCAGCGATGTCAGGAAGATCGCGCGGAACCGGGCCTTCGCCGCCTTCGGGGCGGCCGCCTCGACGGTGACGTCGCCGGGGGCGTGCTCGTTCTTGATGAAATGCACCAGCAGGATCGAGTCGTTGACCACGATGCCGGCCAGCGAGATCAGGCCGAGCAGGCTGGGCAGCGCCAGATCGATGCCGAGCAGCAGATGTCCGAACACCGCGCCGATCAGCGAGAACGGGATCAGGCTCATCACCACCAGCGGCTCGACATAGCTGCGGAACTGGAAGCTGAGCACGATGAAGATCCCGATCAGCCCCAGCACCATGGCCTTCGCCATCGACGCGCCGGTGGTCCGGCCGTTGGCGACCTGGCCCTCGATCGACACCGAGAGCCCCGGATAGCGCGCCTCCAGCACCGGCACGAATCGCCCGACCGTGTCGTTGACGATCTCGGTGGCGTTCGCCAGCCGGGTGTCGACATCGCCCTGCACGGTTACGGTCGGACGCCTGTCGATCCGGATGATGCGCGCGAAGCCGCGGTCCCAGCGGGCATTGGCGACCTCGCTCAGCGGCACCAGCCTGCCGTCGGCGGTCGCGATCACCGCGTCGTCCAGGGCGGCGAGGCTGCCGCGGTCGGCGCCGGCCAGCCGCACGTCGATCTCGTAGGACTCCACGCCGACCTGGATCTCGTCGGCGGTGCTGCCGAAGAACGCCGCGCGCAGCTGCTGGGCGACCGTGCGGGCGTCCAGGCCGAGTTGCCCCGCACCTTCCTTCAGCGACAGCACGATCTCCGGCTTGCCGGCGTCGAGGTCGTCCAGCAGGTCGCGGGTGCCGCGATACGCGCCGAGCCAGGCCTGCAGGTCGCGGGCCGCGACATCCAGTTCCTCCAGGTCGACACCGGCCAGCCGGAACTCGATGGCCTTGCCGGCCGGCCCGACCGCCGGTTCGGCATAGGTGATGCGGACGTTGTCGAGCAGCGGCCCGACCGCCTGGCGCCAGCGGTCGACGATGCCGTCGTTGTCGATGCTGCGAATCTCCGAGGACAGCAGGTCGATCGACACCGTCGCCAGGTTGGCCCCGGTGTCGCCGGTGTCGGCGTTCTCGTTGTAGGTCACCAGGATGTGACGGATCAGCGGCTGCGCCTCCGGCTGCTCCGGCGCGAGCTGCCGGTCGACCCGCCCGGCGGCGTCGACCAGCCGGGCCACCATGGCCTCGGTGTCGGCGAGCCGGCTGCCGCGCGGCAGAGTGATGCGGGCCTCCAGGGTGTCGCCGTCGAGGTCCGGAAAGGCCTGGAACTTCAGCACGCCGCCGGCCAGCATCGACACCGCGACCAGGAAGGCGGCGAACGCGATGCCGACCGTCAGATAGCGATGCGCGACCGCGCGTTCGGCGAACGGCCCGACATGACGATCGCGGGTACGCTCCATCCAGGTCTCGGCCCAGCGCCGCACGCGCCCGAGCCGGTCGGGGCCGGGCCCGGGGCCGTCGGTGTGGGGACCGTGGCCCAGATGGTTGGGAAGGATCATGAAGGCCTCGACCAGCGAGACCGCCAACACCAGCAGCATCACCACCGGAACCACTGCCAGCAACTGGCCGAGGTCGCCGCTGAGGAACGCCAGGTAGCCGAACACCGCGGCGGTGGTGACGAACGACGACACCACTCCCGGCAGGACCTGCCTGGTGCCGTCGATCGCGGCCTGCAGCGGACGCGCGCCCTTCTGGCGATGCGCCTCGATGTTCTCGGCGATCACGATCGCGTCGTCCATGATGATGCCGATCACGATCAGCAGCCCGACCATGGTCAGCATGTTGATCGAGTAGCCGAGCAGGGCCATGGCGGCCAGTCCGCCGAGGAACGACACCGGCAGCCCCATCGAGATCCAGAATGCCGTGCGCAGGCCGAAGAACAGCCACACCGCCGCCGCCACCAGCACGATGCCCTGGGCGGCGTTCTCGAACAGCATCCGCAGCCGATCGCGCACGATCGACGACCGGTCGCTGGTGATCGCCAGCACGACGCCCTGCGGCGCTCGCCCGCGCTCGTCCTCCAGGAACGCCTGCAGCCGATCGATCACGTCGAGGCTGTCCGCCGACCAGGTCTTGGTGACCTCGAGCAGCGCCGCCGGCCGGCCGTTGAACTCGACGCGGACCTCGTCGTCCTGGAACCGGTCGGTGATGGTGGCGATGTCGCCGAGCCGGATCTGTCCGCCGCGGTCGCCCTCGACCACCACCAGGTCCTTCAGGGCGTCGACCGACACCCGCTGGTCGTCGAACCGCAGCGCCACCACCCGGTCCGAGGTCTCGATGTCGCCGGCCGGCAGCTCGACGTTGCGGCGACCGACCAGGTCGGCGATGTCCGACACGCTGAGCCCCAGGGCGCGGGCCACGCCGTCGCGCACCTCGATGCCGATCTGGTGGTCGGAGAAGCCGGTGACCTCGACGTTGGGGATGCCGCCCCAGCGCAGCATCCGGGCCTTGACCGCCTCGGCATAGGCCTTGAGGTCGGGTAGCCGGTCCGGACCGGTGATCGCGACCGCGGCGACGAAGTCGGCGAGCCCGAGCTGCTTGACCACCGGGGTCTCGACCTCGTCGGGGAAGCTGTCGATGGCGTCGACCTCGGTCTTGATGTCGAGGAAGAAGCGATCGAAATTCGCCCCCTCGATCATCTCGAAGGTGGCGATCGCCATGCCCTCGCGGGCCTCGCAGCGGATCTCGGCCATGCTGTCGACGCTGTCGGCCGCGTCCTCGATGCGCTGGCAGACCGCGTTGGCGACCTCGGCCGGGGCGGCGCCCGGATAGGCGACGGTCGCCTGCACCTCGTTCGGGTCGATGCGCGGGAAGGTCTCGCGCCGCAGCGACGGGGCGATCGCGAGGCCGGCGACGATGAAGATCAGCATCAGCAGGTTGGCGGCCGTCGGATGGCCGGCGAAATAGCGGATCATTGCGGGCCGCCCTCGCCCGCGGCCCGGCGCCTCAGCGTCTCGGCGACCTCGGCGTCGGGGACCGGCGCCAGCAGCATGCCCGGAACCGCCGTGACCAGGTCGTCCAGTACCACCAGGTCGCCGGGGGCCAGTCCGTCGCCGACCAGCAGCAGGTCGCCGAACGTCCGCAGCGCCGAGACCGACCGGCGCGCCAGGCGGGATTCCGCCCCGACGACATAGACGGCGCCGTCGCGTACCGCCGAGCGCGGCACCACGATCGCCCCGGCAACCGGGCCGGCCCGCAGCTCGACCTCGACGAACATGTCCTTGATCAGCGGCGGCCGCTCGCCCGGGTGCGCCCTGGCATAGGGCTCGTCGACCACCACGATCAGCCCGACCGTCCGGGTGGCAGGGTCGACGGTGTCGCTGACCCGCGCCAACCGGCCCGGCCACTCGATGTCGCGGTCGTCGAAGCGCAGCCGCACGACCGCGGTCAGGCCCGCCCGGTCGACCAGGGCACGCAGGCCCCGGACCGGGTCGCCAGTGGTCCCGATGCTGCCGAAGCCAAGTTCGGCGAACGGCTTCATCCGGGACTGCGGGACCTGCACGTCGACCTCGGCGGTGTCGATCCCGTCGAGGGTCGCCAGCACCTCGCCGACACCGACATACTGCGTGGCCTCGACGTTGACCTCGGCGACACGGCCGTCGAACGGGGTCTTGATCACGGTCCGGTCGAGATTCAGCAGGGCGGTCGCCAGGTCGGCCTCGTTGACCGCCTTGGCCAGCTCCCGGGTCCGCCGCCTGGTCGGCATCAGCTTGAGGTCGTTCTCCAGGTCCTGGACGGCGGCGCGCTGCCGGACCACCGCCAGCTCGCTGTCGTCGACCGCCGCCTGCGAGGTGGCGCCGCGCTTGGCCAGATCGCGCTGACGCTGCAGGTCGCGCTCGGCCAGTGCCAGGGCGCGCCGCTCGATCTCCAGGCTGGTCTTCAGGTTGGCCTCGTCCAGCGCCAGCTCGTCGAGCCCGGCCTGGTCGGCGTTGATGTCGGCGTCGGCCTTGCCGACCGTGAGCTGGTAGTCCTCATCGGCGATCTTGATGATCTCAGTGCCGGCCGCGATGTGCGCGCCGCGCTCCAGCTCGGGCGCCACCCGGACGATCCGCCCGGCGACCTGCGCGACCGCCGACCAGCTGCGTCCCGGGACCACGGACCCGTAGCCGGTGAGGCGCGGCACGAACGGCATGGCGGCGACCTCCAGCACCCGGACACGGGCGGCGGTCTCCCGCGCCGGCTCGCGCGCCGGCCCGCTGCGGGTCGCAACCACCGCGGCCAACACCATCGCTCCCAGGAGAATCGGCGGCAGGATCAGCAACTTGCGCGAGAACGGCATGACGAGCCTCCAGGCGGATCTCGGCCCAGAGTACTCGTCACGAACACAATTCCTAGTGGCATGATCGCCAGCGCACCCGCGGCTACTTGCCGGCCGCCGCCCGCAGGTCGGTGCGGCGCCGGCGGTCGGCGACGGTTCGGCCGGCCATCTGGATCAGCAGCAGGGTCGCCATATACGCAATTGCCTGGGTGGCGGTCGGCCGGTCCACATAGCCGACCAGGGTGTGCAGGATCCGCCCGGCGACGCCGTCCTGCCGGAGCAGGCCGGAGCTGTCCCACAGCTCCGGGCCGAGGGCCACGAGGTCGGCGGCCGCCAGGAAGTTCATCGCCTGCGCCGCCATGCCAGCGGCCAGCAGCGCGATCATCCAGTTGGTGACCGCGAACAGGCGGCGCGCCGCGATCCGCAGCAGGCCGAGATAGAGCGCCGCCCCGACCGCGGCACCGCCCGCCAGGCCGAGCACCGCGCCGCCGATGGCATCGGCAAACCCGCCGCCGGAGGCCGCGAGGCCATAGAGGAACAGCACGGTCTCGGAACCCTCGCGCATCACCGCCAGCCCGACCACGAGCGCCAGCGCGTACAGCGGCCGGCGGCCGCCGCGCACCGCCTCGCCGGCCGCCCGCATCTCACCGGCGAGTTGACGGCCATGGGCGGCCATCCAGACGCAATGCCACGCCAGCATCGCCACCGCCAGCAGCAGCACCGCGGCGTTGAAGACCTCCTGGCCGTAGCCTTCGAGCGCGGCGGAAATGGCGCCCGCGAACGCCGCCACGGTGGCCGAGCCGGCCAGGCCGGCGGCGATGCCGGCCGCCACCCAGCGGACCGCGCCGGGCAACCCGCGGGTCGCGGCGAGCACGATCCCGACCACCAGCGCGGCTTCGAGGACTTCGCGGAAGACGATGACGAGCGCGGCGATCATGGCGACGACCCGGTCTGGCGATGCTCGGAAACTGGCGGTGCTCGGAAGCGGCTCTACCTGGCGACGATCACGCCCGTGGCGGTGGCCTCGTGGAACTCGCCGACGAACCGGTACTCGCCCGGCTTCAAGGCGCCGATCCGGATCCTGGCCTCGCCGCCGGCGGCGATCACCTTCTCGCGGTGCAGGTCGCGGCTCTCGAATTCCTCCGGCGTGGGGTCCTGGTTGCGGACCAGCAGGACGAAGGCCTGATCCGCCGCGACCTCGATGCGGTCCGGCTGGAACCGGTGGTCCTTGATCGTCAACTCGATCGGTTGCGCCGACTCGGCGGTCGCCGGCCCGCCGACCAGGATTCCGAGGACGACAAGGGCAGGCAGGATTCTGTTTACTCGGGCGAACATTCTGGAAAACCCCGCTGGTAGCGATCGACCCAGCGCTAACACTACTGAGAAGCAGTTTCAATGATCCCGCCGACCCGCCAGGCCCGCCGCGAGGCGATGGCGGGGCCGCACTTGACGGCGGCGCGCCACGGACGAGCATCCGGTCGCGACATGACGTCGCGGCGGCCGGGTGGAGCAGACCGGGTGGAGCAGACCGGGCCGAGCAGACCCGGACGAGCAGGAGGACCGCATGCTGATCCGCGACGAGACCGGCGCCGACGAGGCCGAGGTGGATGCCCTGATCCGTGCCGCCATCGCCGGCATGCCGTACAGCGACGGCAGCGAACCGCAGGTAATGACCACGCTCCGCGAGGCCGGCGCGGCCGTGGTCGCCCTGGTCGCCGAGGCGGCCGGCCGGGTCGTCGGTCAGGCCGCGTTCTCGCCGGTAACGATCAATGGCCGGCCATCGGCCTGGCACGGCCTGGGCCCGTTGGCGGTCCGCCCGGACTGCCAGCGCCGCGGGATCGGCCGGGCGCTGACGGCCCACGGCCTAGAGCGCCTGCGGGCGATCGGGTCGGCCGGCTGCGTGGTGCTCGGGGATGCCGGCTACTACCGGCACTTCGGGTTCCGCCCGGACGCCCGACTGACCGCTCCGGGACTGCCGGCCGAGCACTTCATGATCCTGCCGTTCGGCGACGCGGTGCCGACCGGCGCGGTCGCCTACCACCCGGCCTTCCAGGGCGACCGGTAGCTGTCAGCGCATCCCGCGCTCGATCTCCTCGATGATCCGGGTATTGCTGTCGCGCGCCAAGCCCGGGATCAACAGGGCATCGACCAGCCACCACAGCAACGGCACCACCAGGATGACGTAACCGATGAGGATGAAGCACAGCGCGGTCCCGATGCCCCAGAGCGCGAGCATCAGCAGGCCGCTCGGCACATAGCCGAGATAGATGCGGTGCAGCCCGAAGAAGCCCAGGAAGAACCACAGCAGATAGGCCACCAGCACCGATTTCCTGGCCGCTTCGAACCGCATCAGCCGTCCAGCGTCGTCGCTCATCCGCCGCTTCCCTTCCTGTTCTGCCCGTTCTCCGGCCCGGTCGCCCGCGCAGCCGGGTCACGCCGCGAAATCGGCCTCCGCAATGCCGACCTCGAGGCCGGCCCGGCGCATCTCGCCCCAGGTGTTGTCGTCGATCCAGATGCCGTTGGCCTTGCGGTCGGCGGTGGCCTCGCGCTCGGGGTCGCCCGGGAACCGCACTTTGTCGAAGCCCTGGGCCGGCTTGGAAGAGCCGACATGGGCGACAAGCTGGTCGATCTCGTCGCGGAACGGGATGTCGGCACCGAAGCCCTTGGGGTCGATGACGATCATCAGCATGTTGTTGCAGATCGTCTCCTGGTCCATCAGCTCGTCGCGGGCGGTGCCGCCACCGGTCATCCCGGCCGCCAGGATCTCGCAGATCATCGCCAGCCCGAAGCCCTTGTGCTGGCCGAAGCTCATCATGGCACCGTAGGGCTCCTCGAAGATCACCTTCGGGTCGTCGGTCGGCAGCCCGTCGGCGCCGATCAGGGCGTCGGCCGGGGTCTTCTTGCCGGCGTAGTAGGCGACCCTGACCTTGCCCTGGGCAACCCGCGAGGTCGCCATGTCGAGCACGATCATCGGCGTCTTGTCGGTCGCCGGGATCGCCGTGCAATACGGATTGGTCGAGTAGCGCGCCTCATAGCCGCCCCAGGGCGCCACATAGGGCCGGTGCCCGGTGGTGTTGACGTAGTGGATCGAGATCAGCCCGGCGCGCGCGCACATCTCGCCCCAGGCCCCGATCCGGCCCATGTGATGGGTGCGGCGCAGGCCGACGATCGCGGCGCCCTTGTCCCTGGCGCGGGCGATCGCCATCTCGGTCGCGTCGCGGCAGACCGTCTGGCCGTAGCCCATGTTGCCGTCGAGCAGCAGGTAGACGCCGTTGTCGGAGACCACCGTCGGCTTGGCGCCGAGGTTCATGGTGCCGGCCCGGGCATGCTTCATGTAGCGCGGCGCCAGGCCGACGCCGTGGCTGTCGTGGCCCATCAGGTTGGCCTGCACGAGGTTCTCGGCGACCGCCGTGGCTTCGGCGGGCTCGCTGCCCGCTCCCTGGATCATGCGCGTGACAATGCCGGTCAGGCGCTCGTGCCCGATGATCATCGGTGCTTCACTCCCTTGGATGTGGTTTTTCTCGGAAGGCTGTTCGGCGTGGTTGCACGCGAGCCTACACCGTCTCTATATCTGCCGTCATGGATGGTTTGCCCTTCACCAAGATGCACGGTCTCGGCAACGACTTCGTCGTCGTCGACGGCCGCGCCGTGCCGGCGGCGCTCAGCCCGGCGCAGTACCGCGCCGTGGGCGACCGCCGGCGCGGCGTGGGCTACGACCAGTTCCTCACCATCCTGCCGGCCCGCAATGGCGGTGCCGCCTACATGGCGATCCACAACCCGGACGGCTCCGAGGCCCAGGCCTGCGGCAACGGCACGCGCTGCGTGGCTTCCCTGCTGATGCGCGAGGCCGGCACCGCCGAGGTGGCGATCGAGACGGTCGCCGGCCGGCTGGCCTGCACCGACGCCGGCGACGGCCGGGTGACCGTCGACATGGGCGCGGCCCGGCTCGGCTGGGACGAGATCCCGCTGGCCCCGGTCGAAAACGGCGCCGAAGCCGACACCCTGTCGTTCGCGGTGCCGGGCGCCGAGGCCTTCGGACCGGCGACCGCCGTCAACATCGGCAACCCGCACGCGGTGTTCTTCGTGCCCGACGCCGAGGCCGTGGCACTCGCGGGTGTCGGCCCCGGCATCGAGCACAGCCCGGCGTTCCCGGAGCGCGCCAACATCGAGTTCGTGACCGTGCTGGCCCCCGACCGCCTGCGCATGCGGGTGTGGGAGCGGGGTGCCGGCATCACCCAGGCCTGCGGGTCCGGCGCCTGCGCGGCGCTGGTGGCGGCCGCCCGGCGCGGGCTGACCGGCCGGCGGGCCACCGTGGTCCTGGACGGCGGGCCGCTGGAGATCGTCTGGCGCCCGGACGGGCATGTCGAGATGACCGGGCCGGTGGCGACCAGCTTCGCCGGCACCCTCGACGCCGACCTGCTGGCGGTCTGATGTCCCGGGTCGTGCGATGACACTGGCAGTGCTCGGCCGGCCCCGGCTGAAGGCCGCCGATGCCGCCTGGATCACCGCGCTCCGGGACCGCCACGGCAAGGGACTCCCGTCGCCCGAGATCGGCGCGCACGTCACCCTGGTGTTCCCGACCGACACCACCGACGCCACCACCGCGACCGGCCACCTGGCGATGGTCGCCGGCGAGACCCCGCCGCTGGACCTGGCGTTCCGTTGCGCGCTGCCGGTCCCCGACCCGGACTCCGGCGACACCTTCGTCTACCTGGTGCCCGACGAGGGCTTCTCGACCCTGGTCCGGCTGCATGACCGGCTATACTCCGGGCCGTTCGCCGAGGCCCTGCGCCTCGACCTGCCCTACATCCCGCACGTCACCCTGGGCCGGATCGCCGAGGCCAAGCTGGCGCGCGCCCTGGCCGACGACCTGAACGGCCAGGAACCGGAGATCCACGCCCGGCTGGAGACCGTCGAGCTGTTCCGGATCGACCAGAAGGAACCGCCGCGGCGACTGGCGGAGGTGGCGCTGCGGGGTTAGCTTCGACCGCACCGCCCTTGCATTCCCGCCGCCGTGAAGGCATCTACCGGCCCATGGCACCCGCGGCCGACATCCCCTCCGCTCCCACCCACCGGGTCGAGACCTTCGGCTGCCGGCTGAACGCGCATGAGTCCGACGTGATCCGCGGCCATCTCGCCGCGTCCGAGGCGTCCGACACCATCGTGGTCAACACCTGCGCCGTCACCGCCGAGGCCGAACGGCAGTCGCGCCAGGCGATCCGCCGGCTGGTCCGCGAGAACCCCGACGCCCAGGTCGTCGTCACCGGCTGCGCCGCACAGATCGACCCGGCCCGCTACGCCGCCATCCCGGGCGTGGCCCGCGTGGTCGGCAACGAGGAAAAGCTGCAGGCGGGCACCTGGAACGCCCCGGACGACGGCCCCAGGATCTTGGTCAACGACATCATGAGCGTGCGCGAGACCGCCGCCCACCTGGTGACCGAGGCCCAGGGCCGCGAGCGGGCGATCGTCCAGGTCCAGCAGGGCTGCGACCACCGCTGCACGTTCTGCGTCATCCCCTACGGCCGCGGCAACAGCCGCTCGGTGCCGATCGGGGCGGTGGTCGAGCAGGTGCGCGCGCTGGTCGCGTCCGGCTATCGCGAGATGGTGCTGAGCGGGGTCGACATCACCTCCTATGGCGGCGACCTGCCGGGCCGCCCGTCGCTCGGCCAGATGGTCCGCCGGCTGCTCGCCCTGGTCCCGGAGCTGCCGCGGCTGCGGCTGTCCTCGGTCGATCCGGTCGAGCTGGACGACGACATCTTCCGCCTGCTGGAGATCGAGCCGCGGTTCATGCCGCATCTGCACCTCTCGCTGCAGGCCGGCGACGACATGGTGCTGAAGCGCATGAAGCGGCGGCATCTGCGCGCCGACGCGATCCGCGTGGTCGAACGGGCCCGGGCGCTGCGCCCGGACGTGGCGTTCGGCGCCGACGTGATCGCCGGCTTCCCGACCGAGAGCGACGCGATGTTCGAGAACACCGCCGCCCTGTTGGTCGAGCTCGGCATCCAGCACCTGCACGTGTTCCCGTACTCGCCGCGCCCCGGCACCCCGGCGGCGCGTATGCCGCAGGTGCCCGGCGACGTCCGCAAGGCCCGGGCCGCCCGGCTGCGCGAGATCGGCGCGGCCAACCTCGCCGCCTGGCTGGCCTCGCTGACCGGCCGCCCGGACCGGGTGCTGATCGAAGCCGACGGCGCCGGCCGCGGCGAGAGCTTCGCGCCGATCGCCCTTGAGCCTGGCGCCGCCGCCGAAGCCGGCACCGTGGTGCCCGTGACGCTGCTCGGCCTGGAGAACGGCCGCCTGATCGGCCGGCCGGACCTGCGCGTCGCCGCCTGATGCCGTCCACGCCGGAGACTGCCGCATGAGCGCCGAGCCGACCGCGCCGCAATCGGAGTCACCCGAAAGGAAGGGCTGGTTCGCCCGCCTGCGCGACGGGCTCGCCAAGTCGTCGCGCCGGCTGGTCGACGGCATTTCCGGGCTGTTCGTCAAGCGCCGGCTCGACGCCGCCACCCTGGAAGAGCTCGAGGACCTGCTGATCACCGCCGACCTCGGGGTCGAGACGGCGGCGCGGCTGACCGCCAACCTGGCGCGCGAGAAGTTCGACAAGGAGGTCACCGGCGACGAGGTGCGGGCCGCCTTCGCCGCCGATATCGCCGAGATCCTGGCCCCCGTCGCGATCCCGCTGGAGCCGCTCGACCTGCCGGTCAAGCCGTTCGTGGTGCTGATGGTCGGGGTCAACGGCTCCGGCAAGACCACCACCATCGGCAAGCTGGCCCGGCAATGGACGGCGGCCGGCAAGACCGTGGTGCTGGCCGCCGGCGACACCTTCCGGGCCGCCGCGATCGAGCAGCTGCGGGTGTGGGGCGAGCGCACCGGCTGCCACGTGGTCGAGCGGCCGCACGGCTCGGACGCCGCGGCGCTGGCCTACGACGCCCTGGCCGAGGCGCGCGCCCGCAACGCCGACGTGCTGCTGGTCGACACGGCCGGGCGGCTGCAGAACAAGGCGGTCCTGATGGAGGAGCTCGCCAAGGTGATCCGGGTGCTGAAGAAGCAGGAACCGGACGCGCCGCACGCCACGGTGCTGGTGCTGGACGGCACGGTCGGCCAGAACGCCCACCAGCAGGTCAAGGCGTTCCGCGAGATGGTCGCGGTCACCGGGCTGATCGTCACCAAGCTGGACGGCTCGGCGCGCGGCGGCATCGTGGTCGCCCTGGCCCAGAGCCAGGGCCTGCCGGTGCACGCGGTCGGGGTCGGCGAGGGCGCCGACGACCTGCGTCCGTTCGAAGCCGAGGCCTTCGCCCGCTCGCTGATGGGAATCGAGGGTTAGGGACGGCGCGGGGCGGGTGCTGCCGGCCGTTCAGACCGGCGTCCCAAGTTCCGCCCACCGGATGTCGTGGGTCTCGGCGCCGCTGATCACCGCGTTGCTCGTCTCCGAGCGCGACTCGAACACGGTCAATCCGATGATATGGTCGACCGGTCCGCCCGTCGGCCCCAGGGGCAGCGCGGTGCGCAGGCCGCGGATCCTGAGGCCGCTGGTGGTCGGGTGCTCGCTGTCGACGTAGTAGGCCGCCGGCGTCTCGACGACCCGGCGCCAGCGCCCGATCACGTCGGCCGCGGCGCTCGGCGCCAGCAGGTCGCTCACGCGCTTGCCGGCGATCGCGCCCTGATAGCGCAGGTTGATCGCCTCGCCGGCCAGCCGGTAGACGAAGTCGGCGCCGCCGTCGACGACCCGCAGCACGTAGACCCGGGACAGCGCCCACGGAATCTCGACCGCGTCGATATCGCCGAAGCTCGGCATGGCGCGGCCGGCGGCCTTGGCGATCCAATAGCCGACGAAGCGGCGCAGGTCGGCGGGCGCGTCGCTCGGCAGCAGGTCTTCCGGCGTATGGATCATTGCCTCGACCGGCCGGTCAGAACATCGTCTCGACGACCCGGTCGGGCGGGGTGTGGCCGTCGGCGAAGGACCGGATGTTGACGATAACCCGCTCGCCCATGTCCCGCCGTCCCTCGATCGTGGCCGACCCCATGTGCGGCAGCAGCACCGCATTGTCGAGCGCCAGAAGACCGGCATTCACCTTCGGCTCGTGCTCGTAGACGTCCAGGCCGGCGCCGGCGATCCGCTTCTCGCGCAAGGCGTCGATCAGCGCCGCTTCGTCGATCACCTCGCCGCGCGCGGTGTTGACGATGTAGGCATGCGGCTGCATCAGGTCGATGCGCCGGCGGTTCAACAGATGATATGTCGCCGGGGTGTGCGGGCAGTTGATCGACAGGATGTCCATCCGGCCAACCATCTGGTCGAGATTGTCCCAGTAGGTCGCCTCGAGCTCGGCCTCGAGCTCCGGATGGACGGGCCGGCGGTTGTGGTAGTGGACCGACAGCCCGAAGCCGCGGGCCCGGCGCGCCACCGCCGTGCCGATACGCCCCATGCCGACGATGCCGAGGCGCTTGCCGTGGATGCGGTGGCCGAGCATGCCGGTCGGCGACCAGCCGGTCCACGTGCCGGTATGGATCAGTGCGCTGCCTTCCACGATCCGCCGCGGCACCGCCAGGATCAACGCCATGGTCATGTCGGCGGTGTCCTCGGTCAGGACCCCGGGGGTGTTGGTGATGGTGACCTGGCGGGCCTTGGCGGCCCGCAGGTCGATGTGGTCGACGCCGGTGCCGAAGGACGCGATCAGCTTCAGGCGCTCGCCGGCCTGCGCGATCAGCGCGGCGTCGATCCGGTCGGTGACCGTCGGCACCAGAACGTCGGCCTCGCGCATCGCCGCCCCCAGCTGTTCCCGGGTCATGGGCACGTCGGCCAGGTTCAGCCGGGTCTGGAACAGCTCCATCATCCGGGTCTCGACCGGATCCGGCAGCTTGCGCGTGACGATGACCAGAGGCTTGCTATGCGGCATGAAATCCTCCCGGGCCCTTGGTATCCGTCGACTCACCGCGGGCCATGCCGACCCCCGTCGGGCCCGGCATCGGTTAGCAGGGCCGTGGCCGGCTGTCACGTACCCCGTGCGATCGAGCGTATATCGTAGGCGCGCCGCTTAACGGGCGCTATGGATAGCGGTATAAGCAAGCGACGACAGGGATGATCACCGGATCGATGCGACGCGCCGCACTACTCGCCATTCTCGCCCTGACGCCAGTCCTCGAGGCGGCTGTCGGGGCAACCATCGGGGCAGCCGTGGGAGCGATCCCCGGGCCGGTCCTGGCCGCCACGGTCGGCACCGAGACCGGCCTGCAGATCCCGCGCTACGTGACCCTGCGAGCCAGGGAGGTCAACGTGCGGGCCGGCCCCGGGGTGCGCTACCCGATCGACTGGGTCTACCAACGGCCCAACCTGCCGGTCGAGGTGATCGCCGAGTTCGACACCTGGCGCAAGATCCGCGACCCGGACGGAACCGAGGGCTGGGTGCACCAGTCGATGCTGTCGGGCCGGCGCACCGTGGTGGTGATCGGCGGCGAGCGCCTGCTGCGCCGGAGCGCCGATCCGGCGGCGCCACCGGTCGCGCGGCTGGAGAGCGGCGTCATCGGCTGGCTGGACGGCTGCCGCCGCGAGTGGTGCGAGATCGAGGTGGGCGGCCTCGACGGCTGGATCCAGCGCAGTCACATCTGGGGCGTGCGCGCCGACGAGGTCGCCAGGAAGTAGCTGGCCGGGCGACCGCGCCCCCGGTGCTGGGGGCACCAGGTACTTGGGGGCACCCGGTACTGCGTGCTCCGGTACCGCGGTCAGTCGAAATCCTTGGCCAGCGCCGCCCGCACATCCTCGGTCAACACCGTCATGTGGGCGTAGGCCGGGTGCTTGATCCCGAGGGTGACCTCGGTGCCGGGCTTCGAGAACGCCGCCGCCTGGGCGTCGGTGAAGGCGAAGTGCAGGAACTGCACCGACGACGCCTTGCCATCGGCCGTCGTGCGATCGACGTCCTCCTCCGAGGTGGCGACGATCTCCTCGCCGGCGAACCGCAGGAACCCGGTCTCCTCGACGCCGCCCAGCTTGGACAGGACGGTCTTGCGGATCACCGGGTTGTCGATCTCGAACATCAGCGTGGCGACCAGCTCGCGGCCCTTGGGGATCAGCGGGTTGTAGGCCTCCAGTTCGTCGGGGATCTGCGCCTCGCCGCCGCGCTCGATGAACAGCATCTCGTGGATCTGCTGCCACATCGTCTCGTAGTTCTCGAAGTAGAAGGTCGCGTGCGGTCCGAGCGGTACCCGGCGATCGCGCTTGATCGCCACCAGGGCCCGCCGCTTCTCCGCCCGGACCTTGCCGTATTCGGCCATATCCAGGATATCGGCGCGGGTGATCTCCTTCGCCATGACGGTCATTCCTCTGCTCTCCTCTGCCCGGCCGTGGCGGCCGGGAACCTCAATCGTTCCGGATCCGGTCAGAACCCGTAGGCCAGCGCCAGCAGCTCGATCGGGTGGTGCGTGACGGCGGGGATCGCGGCCTCGCCGTCGACCCGCTCCATGCCCTGGCGGATGTGGTCGGCGGCCAGCGGGCAGCCCGACGCCAGATAGGTCTTGCCGGCCTGGCGGGCCTGCCGGGCGACCGGCTTGCCGACCTTCAGCGCCACCTCGAAGTTCTGCTTCATCACCCCCCAGGAGCCGCCATGGCCGGAGCAGCGCTCGATCACCTTGAGATCGGCCCCGGGGATCAGCTTCAGCAGCTCGGTCGACTTCTGGCCGATGTTCTGGGCGCGGGCGTGGCAGGCGATGTGCAGGGTCACGCCGCCGTCGAGCGGCCTCAGGCCCTCGGCCAGGCCTTCCTTGCGGGCGATGTCGACCACGTACTCGTCGATGTCGCGGGTCGCCGCCGACAGCGCCTTGACGTTTTCGTCGTCGGGACACAGCAGCGGCCACTCGAACTTCAGCATCAGCACGCAGGACGGCACCAGGCCGATCACCGTCCAGCCCTCGTCGACCCTGGGACGCAGCTCGGCCGCGACCTTGGCCGCCGTATCGGCGACCCGGGCGACGTCGCCTTGCTCCATCTGCGGCATGCCGCAGCAGGACGGGTAGGTGACCTCGGTCTCTACCCCGTTGCGGGCCAGGACCTTGCGGGCGGCGAGGCCGATATCCGGATCGTTGTAGTTCGAGAAGCAGGTGGCGTAGAGCAGCGCCTTGCGTCCGAAGGCCGGCGCGTCACGGTTGACGTCCGGCACGTCGCCGGCGGCCTGCAAGGTCAGGGTGCGCGCGTGATACTTCGGCAGCACCGCATCGCGATGAACGCCCAGCGTCTTCTCCATCAACGGCCGGGTCAGCCGGTTCCGGTTGTCCGCCGCCCAGTTGCAGAACCCCGCGACCGGGCGCGCCAGGCCGCCGTTGCGATCGGTCTCGGTGAGCTGGCGTTCGCTCCAGGGCCTCAGACCCTTCTTCAACTCGATCGCCCGGTAGCGCAGCATCAGGTGCGGGAAATCGAGGTTGAACTCATGCGGCGGCACGTAGGGGCACTTGGTCAGGAAGCACATGTCGCAGAGCGTGCAGGCGTCGGCGACCGGCTTGAAGTCGGCGCTGGCGACGGTGTCGAGCTCGCCGCTCTCGGACTCGTCGATCAGGTCGAACAGCCGCGGGAAGCTGTCGCAGAGATTGAAGCAGCGCCGGCACCCGTGGCAGACGTCGAAGACCCGGCGCAGTTCCTCGTCGAGCCTGACCTCGTCGTAGAAGTCGGGATCCTGCCAGGGAATCGGGTGGCGAATCGGGGCTTCCAGGCTGCCTTCGGCCATCGGTTCCTCGCGACGCAAGATATTACGCAAGTGAAATGACGGCCCCGGCGAACGGCGCCGAGGCCGCCGATGCTCAGGCGTCGAGCGCGTCGAGCGCTTTCTGGAAGCGGCCGGCGTGGCTCTTCTCGGCCTTCGCCAAGGTCTCGAACCAGTCGGCGATCTCGTCGAAGCCCTCGTCGCGGGCCGAGCGTGCCATGCCCGGGTACATGTCGGTGTACTCGTGGGTCTCGCCGGCGATCGCCGCCTTCAGGTTGAGCGAGGTGTCGCCGATCGGCTCGCCGGTCGCCGGGTCGCCGACTTCCTCGAGGAACTCCAGGTGACCGTGGGCGTGGCCGGTCTCGCCTTCGGCGGTCGACCGGAACACCGCGGCAACATCGTTGTAGCCCTCGACGTCGGCCTTCTGGGCGAAATACAGATAGCGGCGGTTGGCCTGCGACTCGCCGGAGAATGCGGCCTTCAGATTTTCCTCGGTCTTCGAGCCCTTCAGCTGGGTCATGATCGTCTCCACTCGGGGATTGCGAAATAGGGCCGGCCCTCGGATCGCCCCGCGGGACGGAGCGGGCGACGGGCCTGGAATTGTTATAGGAATCACGGACCGGGGCGGTCAATTCGATTTGAACTGTTCTAAGATGTCCGATACCGGGACAAATGCGCGCAGCCCCGCCGCGTTGGCCGCCTGACCAGGGATGACCATGCCGATCGACAACCGCCGCTACACCCATCGCCGGCTGCCCATGAAGGTCGACGAGGCCGCGAAGGTCGGCCGGTTCATGCACAAGGCGACGGGCGACACCTCGGACCCGCAGGGAACCTGGGCCGCGGCGCTCATGGGCATCAAGTTCCGCCGCGACCTGGTCGACGACTACATCCGACGGTGCTACGGCAGCGTTGTTCAGAGCGGACCCTTCAAGGGCATGCGCTACGGGGCCCAGGCGGCCGGCTCGACGTACAGCCCCAAGATCCTCGGCTGCTACGAGCAGGAACTTCACCCTTTCATCCAAGCCCTGCCCGGCTACCGGCGCTTCGTGAACATCGGCTGCGGCGAGGGCTACTATGCGGTCGGCGCCCGGCTGGCGGCCCCCGGGATCGACGTGCACGCCTTCGACATCGATCCCATTGCCCGCCGCCTGTGCCGGGCGCTGGCGGAGGCCAACGGTGTCGCGGACGGCCTGCGGATCGGCGAGCGCTGCAACCCCGAAACCCTGGCGGAACTGGCGGCGCCCGGGACCCTGGTCATGGTCGACATCGAGGGCGCCGAGGTCGAGTTGTTCGCCGGCCTGGACGTCGGCCGGATCGCCGGCTGCGACGTCCTGGTCGAGACCCACAACACGCCGAAATCGGGGCTCACCCTGGGGGCCGTGGTCGACGCCCTGTCGCCGACCCACGACGTCACCGTCGTCGACCAGCAGCCGCGCGACTGGAGCGCGGTTCCGGAACTGCTGCCGCTGGCCAACCTCGACCGCTTCCTGGCGCAATGGGAAGGCCGCGGTCCGGAGCCTTGGGTATTCGCGAAATCACGCGGCAGCTGACCGGATCAGCCGGGCCGGCGCTCGCCGAGAGACGCGAACAGGCGGCCGCCTCAGCGGCTGCGGATGCGGATCACCAGGTCGACGCGCTCGATCTGGGCACCCGGCGGCGGGGCCGGCAGGTCGCCGATGGCGATGTCTTCGCCGGGGATGTCGATCAGCGACCCGGTGCCGGCGTCGAAGAAGTGATGATGGCCGCCGGTGTTGGTGTCGAAGTAGGAGCGCCCGGCCTCGACCACGACCTCGCGCAGCAGGCCGCCGTCGGTGAACTGGTGCAGGGTGTTGTAGACGGTCGCCAGCGACACCGACACGCCGGCAGCGTCGGCCTCGGAATGCAACTGCTCGGCGGTCACATGCCGGTCGCCTTGGTCGAACAGCAGCCGGGCCAGGGCCAGGCGCTGGCGGGTCGGGCGCAACGCCGCCTTGCGCAGACGGTCCAGGGCAGCGGCGTAAGGGCGTGCGGTCATCGTCGACACCATCTCCGGCGACCGCGCCGATGCGCGGGCCGCGAACATACAGGTTGTTGAGAACCGCTATCATGAAGCAACCGCCCTGGCAACGCGCTGGCCCCGGCGGAGAGACGCCGGGAAAGCGGCTCTTTGCAACTGCCCGGCTCCTATGGTTTGCTTCGCCCCTTGAAGTCGGCTGCCGTGTCGGCTACCTCGGAGGCGTCGGGGTGTCGCGTCCAGCAGGGCGGAGGCGGCGGTCGGTATGTCGACCAACGGCGAGCGCGACCAAGAGTGACGCGAACCGCCGGGCATCAAGGGGGAATCCGGAGTTGACCGCTCAGAAGCGCCACAGCTTCTCCTACAAGGACCTGCTCGAATGCGCGCATGGCCGCCTGTTCGGGCCGGGCAACGCACGACTGCCGCTGCCGCCGATGCTGATGTTCGACCGCATCACCCGGATCTCCGAGGAGGGCGGCGCCAACGGCAAGGGCGAGGTCGAGGCAGAATTCGACATCAAGCCGGACCTCTGGTTCTTCCAGTGCCATTTCGAGGACGACCCGGTGATGCCCGGCTGCCTCGGCATGGACGCGCTGTGGCAACTGCTCGGGTTCACGCTGGGCTGGCTCGGCGGACCGGGTTCCGGCCGGGCGCTGTCGGTCGGCGAGGTGAAGTTCACCGGCCAGGTGTTGCCGACCGCCAAGCTGCTGAGGTTCCATCTCGACCTGAAGCGGATCATCAGCCGCAGGCTGTACCTGGGAATCGCCGACGGTTGGGTCGAGTGCGACGGCGAGAAGGTCTTCGAGGCCAAGGACATTCGCGTGGGTCTGTTCGCCAATCCGGCGGCGGCCATGGCATGACGGAGAATACTTTGCGCCGCGTCGTCATCACCGGGATCGGCATCGTCTCCAGCATCGGCAACGACAAAGCCGAGGTGTCCGCGTCGTTGAAGGCAGGCCGTTCCGGCATCGTCCTCGCCGAGGAATACCGGGAGATGGGCTTCCGAAGCCACGTCCACGGATCCCTCAAGGTGAAGTTGCCCGACCTGATCGACCGCAAGCTGCTGCGCTTCATGGGCGACGGTGCGGCCTACAACTATCTGGCCATGGAAGAGGCGATCGCCGACAGCGGCCTGGAGACCGGCGATATCTCCAATCCGCGCACCGGGCTGATCATGGGGTCCGGCGGGCCGTCGACCCAGAACATGATGCTGGCCTTCGACACCGCGCGCGAAAAGGGGCCGAAGCGCGTCGGCCCGTACATGGTGCCGCGGGTGATGTCGTCGACCAACTCCGCGAACCTCTCGACGGTCTACAAGATCAAGGGCCTCAGCTATTCGATCAGTTCGGCCTGCTCGACCAGCGCCCACTGCATCGGCAACGGCAGCGAGCTGATCCAGCTCGGCAAGCAGGATATCGTGTTCGCCGGCGGCGGCGAGGAACTGCACTGGACCCTGTCGGTGCTGTTCGACGCCATGGGCGCGCTGTCCTCGAAGTACAACGATACCCCGACCGAGGCGTCGCGGCCCTACGACACCGGCCGCGACGGGTTCGTGATCGCCGGCGGCGGCGGCGTGGTGGTGCTGGAGGAGCTCGAGCATGCCCGTGCCCGCGGCGCCAGGATCTACGGCGAGATCGTCGGCTACGGCGCCACTTCCGACGGCGCCGACATGGTGGCCCCGTCCGGCGAGGGCGCGGTCCGCTGCATGCGGATCGCCCTCGACGGCATCCGGGAGCCGGTGGACTACATCAATACCCACGGCACCAGCACGCCGGTCGGCGACCTGAAGGAGCTCGAGGCGATCGCCGAGGTGTTCGGCGGCCGCGACCAGGTGCCCTATATCAGCTCGACGAAGTCGATGACGGGCCATAGCCAGGGCGCGGCCGGGGTCCACGAGGCGATCTACACGTTGCTGATGATGAACCAGGGTTTCATCGCCCCATCGATCAACATCGAGAACCTGGAACCGGCGGCCGAGAACCTGCCGATCGTCCGGGCCCCGATGCTCGACCAGAAGATCAACCTGGCGCTGTCGAACAGCTTCGGCTTCGGCGGCACCAATGCGGTCCTGGCCCTGCGCCGATTCGACGCCTGACGTGACCGGCCCCCGCCACGGGCCGACTTCGAGAGGGCCCGCGATGGCGCGGTTCCGGCCGACCGACGAAGGAAGACAATGAGCGAGACCGCGACAAGCGAGACCGCAACACCCCGCCCACTGATGGCCGGGAAGCGCGGCCTGATCCTGGGTGTCGCCAACGAGAAGTCGATCGCCTGGGGGATCGCGTCGGCGGTCGCCGCGCAGGGCGCCGAACTCGCCTTCACCTATCAGAACGACGCCATCAAGCGACGGGTGGAGCCGTTGGCCGGATCGGTCGGCTCCGACCTGATCATGCCATGCGACGTCGCCGACGCCGCCAGCCTCGACGCCGCAGTGGCGGCGGTCGCGGCCCGCTGGGACCGCATCGACTTCGCGGTGCACGCGGTCGCCTACTCGGACAAGACCGAGTTGAAGGGCCGGTATTGCGACACCAGCCGGTCCAACTTCCTGAATACCCTGGATATCTCCTGCTTCTCGTTCACCGCGCTGGCGCAACGCCTGGCGCCGATGATGACCAGTGGCGGCAGCCTGATAACGCTGACCTATCTCGGCGCCGAGCGCTCGACCCCGAACTACAACGTCATGGGCGTGGCCAAGGCGGCGCTGGAGGCAAGTGTGCGCTACCTCGCCGCCGACCTCGGGCCCGACGCCATCCGGGTCAACGCGATCTCCGCCGGACCGATGCGCACCCTGGCCGGCTCGGCGATCGCCGACGCCCGCTATACCTTCCGCTACGCCGAGAACGCCGCCCCGCTGAAGCGCAACGCCAGCCTGGACGAGGTCGGCCGCGCCGGGCTCTACCTGCTGTCCAACCTGTCGTCCGGGGTCACCGGCGAGATCATGCATGTCGACGGCGGCTTCCACTCGGTGGCTATCCCGCGCCCGCAGGCCGGCGTCACCGTGCCGGTGGAATCCTAAGACCCCCGCAGGTCGATCCGGAACCGCAACGTCTCGCCGCCGCCGTATCCGGCCTGCTTGGCGAAGCGCTCCAGCAGGTATCCGCCATTGCCGGTGATGACCCGCTGCGACGCCGGGTTGTCCGGGTCGGCGGTGAGTTCGACATAGGCCAGGCCGGCGGCCGGCAGCCCGCGTACGCGCAGATCGTCGAGCAGCAGGCGCAGCGCCGCGGTGGCGTAGCCGCGGCCCCGCTTCCAGGGCACCACCGCATAGCCGATATGCCCCAGCACGTAGGGCGGTAGCGTCGGGCTGCCCTTGTGCCAGCGGAACCCGACCGACCCGGCCGCCTCGCCGTCCCAGATCCAGCGCCGGAAGCCCGGCAGCCGCGGCACCACCGAGCCGTCCGGCAGGGTGATCGGTCCGCCGCGCGCCTCCGGATCGTCGAGCGCCGCGACGAACGCCGCGGGGTCGCGCTCGGCCCGCGCCAACTCCTCCGAGGCAGCGACCGCCCTGAGGTTGTCCGGCGACCAGCCCAGGCGCAGCGCATTCTTGTAGGACGGCAGCGTCTCGAGCGACGGGACGATCAGGCGGCAGGGTAGCGGGTCGATAGCCATCGGCTCACGCGAACACCTCGGCCAACGCCTCGACGCCGGTACCCTCCTTGATCTCGCGCAGCCGGGCGTAGATCAACGCGATGCCGACGCACAGGATGCCGAGGCCGGCGGCCAGCTGGACGCTGTACCAGACCGTCCCCAGGATGGTCGCGAGCAGCCCGGCCCCGAGGCCCGGCGCCGCGGTCAGCACCGCCGACGCCGCCATGCCGCCGACCGCGGTCAGGACGGCCAGGACGATCGAGACGACCATGGCGCCCAGGATCAGCAGGATCAGAGCGCCGGCGATCGGCCATCGATAGCCGCGGGTCAGGGCGGCGCTTCGCCCGAGCGCGCCGAACCCGGCCCGCTCGATCACCACGATCGGGACGGTCACCGAGAACACCGCCATCACCCAGAGCCCCGGCACCAGCATGAAGATCGACGCGAGGTAGATCAGAAGTATCGCGACCAGCGAGCAGATCAGCAGCGGCACCACCTGCCGGAGCGCGCCACCGAAATACAGCCCGAGCCGCACCGGCCGGCCGAGCCTGGTGTCGTAGGCCGCCTGCACCATGAACCCCAGGATCAGCAGGACCAGGGCGTTGCCGAGCACGACCACAAGGCCCCAGAGCACATAGATCCGGCCGGGGATCGTGCCGGCGGCAGGGTCGAAGCCCTCGAAGAGGCTGGTCATGAACAGTCCGCCGAAGACCGAGGCCACGACAACCTGCACGACCACCAGCGGCACCAGCGCGAGCAGGATGAACACCGGCAGGCGGCGGAAGAAGATCGCGAAGCTGCCGCCGACGATCGCGCCGACACCCAGGCCCGGTCGAGGAGCTCCCGGAGCGGGCGCCAACGGCCGGTCGGCGCTGACCCGGACCCGGTCCTCGGGCGATGGCCCTCCCAGTTCGGCGCTCATGCAAACACCTCCGCCAGGGCCTCGACGCCGGTGCCGTCCTTGATCTCGCGCAGACGGGCGTAGATCAGCGCGGTGCCGACGTAGAAAAGACCGAATCCCGCCGCCGAGCCGACCGTCTGGACGACCAGCGCCAGAGCCTCGCCGGGGCCACTGCCCGTCAAGAAGGAAACGGCGAAACTGATGACGAACGACAGCACGAAGCTCAGAATCGTCACGCAGATGCCGAGGATGAACAGCGCCCCGACGATCGGCCAGCGGTAACCCAGGGTGAGATTGGCGCTGCGCCCCAGCGCATCGATGCCGGCGCGCTCGATCACGATGACCGGCACCACCACCGACCACACCGCCATCAGCCACAGCCCCGGTACGAACAGCAGCAGCATGCCGATATAAATGCCGACCAGCACCACCACGGCGCATGCCAGTAACGGTACGATTCGGCTGAGCGCCCCGGCGATGTAGCGGCCGAGCCTTACCGGTCGGCCCAGCTTGGTGTCGTAGGCCGCCTGAACCACGAAGGCCGTCGTCAACGTAAACCCGATGGACTGCAGAAGCAGCGCGAGGATCGCCGCGCTGCCGCCGCCGATGGCCGACTGGCCGACAACGGGATCGAACGCCACCGCGCCGAAGAGCACGAAGGACAGGCTGTAGATCACGATCAGCGGAACGAACCCCAGCAGGGTGAACCAGCCAATCCGGCGGAAGAACACCGCGAAAGTGTCCCCAACGATCGCACCGACACCCAGGGCGGGCACGGGCGCTTCGGCTGCGCTCATGACAGGAATTCCTTCCAGCATTCCGGCCGCTTCCGGCCCTCGACGGTCAGGATAAGCGGTCGGGTTCCAGCTCGCCAATAGCGGATGCCACGGCTCAGCCGCGGTGGAACTTGTCCTCGCGGCTCTCGCCGAACAGCCGGCGCTGTTCCAGATAGGCACGCTGGGCGGCGTAGAAGGCGCGCAGGAACGCCACGGTGTCGTCATCCGCCACTGTCTCGCGATAGTCGATCTTGGTCCTGATGGCACGGGAGATCGCCACCAGGTTCGCCCGCCGCTGGTCGCGGGTGCCGGTGGCGCCCCGGGTCTCGGACTGCAGGACCTGCTCGAGGGTCTGCAGCTCGTAGCGCCCGTAGTGGTCGAGCTGCGTGGCGTCGAACACGAAGCGCTCGCGCGTCGGCGCCCGTGCCGCCGTCAGGTCCGGCATCAGGACAGCCTGCGGCTGGACGATCACCACGGTGTTGGCGATCATGTCGCCGATCCGCTGGCGCCGCGCATTGAAGCGCGGGATCGCCACCAGGACGGCGACCCAGGCCAGCACGACCAGGGATTCGATCGGACCGTCGGCCGCGCCCAGGATCAGATAGGTGCCGGGGACGAACACCTCCACCTCCTTCATCAGGTTGCGGACCACCACCGCATGGGTCGTCAGGCCGCGGCCGTCGGCCGAAATCACCCGCAGCCGCAGCATCCGCTTGCCCAGGGTCTGGCCGTTCCAGAGCAGCTCGGCGGCGATGTAGTAGGGCGTGCGGATCGCGAAGAACAGCAGCGCCCCGACCGCCGTGGTGGCGGTGCCGCCGACCGTCAAGCCCAGCAGCACCAGCACCGCGATCACCGCCGCCGTGCACAGCATCAGATCGGTCAGTTGGGCGCCGATCCGGGCACCGAGCCCGGCCACCCCGAACCGGATCGGCACGCCTTCCGGCGGCAGCAGTTCGAGCGCCAGGCCCCGTTTTCGGGCCGTCCGTTCGCGCTCGAGCCGTCGCCGGGCGCGACGATCGCCAGCCGCCGCCGTCATCGCGCAGGCTCCGCCCGGCGGCGCCCGCCGAAGGCGAACCAGGCGAGCCAGAGGCCGCCGGTGCCCCAACCGATGGCGAGCCGGACCGTGGTATCGGCGACGAGCTGGCGCGCGAAGCCCTCGATGCCGGCGGCGACCACCAGCATCAGCGCCGCCGCCAGGGCGAGCTTGACTGCGTCACGGCTGTGATGGCGCAGGGCGTCACGCCGGGTCATGCGGTCCGGGAACAGCACGGCCGCCCCCAGCCGGAAACCGCCGCCGCCGGCGATCGCGACCGCCGCCAGTTCGGTCACGCCGTGGATCGACAGCCATCCGAGCAGGTCCCAGCCGATGCCGCGCTCGACATGCAGGCCGGCGAACGCCCCGAGGATCAGCCCGTTGTAGAGGCACAGCAGCAGGGTCGGCAGCCCGACGAAGACGCCGAGCGCGAAGCTGAACAGGGCGATCTGGGTATTGTGCGAGAACAGATAGGCGGCGAACGCCGTGAGCTGGCCGACCCGGTGGTCGCCGCCGCCGTAGATCGACTTCAGCAGCTCGGCGGTCGAACTGCCGAGGCCGCGCCCCTGCCCGATCCCGCCGGGTACGAACACCCCGTACCAGCTCGGGTCCTGCAGGTACAGCAGCCAGCCGACCGCGGCCCCCAGAATCATCGTCAGGGCGGCCAGCAGGACATGGCCGGCCGAGCGCCGCAGGGCCGGCGGCGCATCCGACAGGAACCGCCGCAGCACCCCGGCGAGCGACTGCTGCGGCGCGTAGACTGCGAGATAGGCGCGCGCCGTCAGTGCTTCCAGATAGTCCAGCAGCCCCCGGTCCAGCGAGATCTCGCGGGCCACCGACAACGAGGTGCAGGCCTGGCGGTACAGGGTGGCGAGGTCGCGGGCATCGTCGAAGCCCAGGGCCCGCCGGCCGCGCCGCTCGCTGCGCTCCAGGATCTCCTCCAGGCGGCGCCAATCGGCCTCGCGGGCCTGCCGGAACCGCGCCGAGCGCAGCAGTTCGGTCTCGCTCATACGACCTCCCGGGCCTTGAGGTCGAGATAGGTCGACACCAGCCGCGGCGTCACCGCCGCCGGCTCGACGTCGACCACCACGATGCCCAGGCGCGCCAGCCGCTCCATCACCACCCGCCGCTCGCGGCGCATCTCGCCGGCCGACACCGAGACGGCGACGTCGTCGAGGGACCGCGGCGGCGCCGTCGCCAGCCGCTCCAGTGCCGGATCGCGCAGCGCCACGAACACCACCACATGGCGACGCCCCAGCATCCGGACGTTCTCGACCAGCAGCTCGGCCGTCGTGGTGTCGACGAAGTCGGAGAACACCACCACCAGGCTGCGGCGCTGCAAGCGCCCCATCAGGTGCGTCATCGCGAGCGTGTGGTTGGTCTCGCGGCTCTCGTAGTCGAGGGCGGCGGTGCGGCTGCGCAGCTTGGCGAAGGCGCGGCGGCCGGGTTCCGGCGGCAGGAAATGACGGGGCCGGGAATCGAAGGCGTACAGGCCGACCAGGTCGCCACCGACGGTCGCGGCCCAGGCGGTGGCCAGCGCGGCGTTGACGGCGTGGTCGATCTTCGGCAAGCCGTCGAGCTCCTCGCGCATCAGGAACCCGTTGTCGAGCGCCAGCACGACATGGTGGTTGCGTTCGGCCCGCATTTCCTTGGCCAGCAGTCGCCGGGTCCGTGCCGAGCGCTTCCAGTCGACCGACCGCATGTCCATGCCGGCGGTGAAGTCGCGGAGCTGGTGGAACGCGGAGCCCTCGCCCCGGACCGCGTTCTCCTTGATGCCGAACAACTGCGAGCGGACCGCCACGTCGATGGTGCTGGACAGCACCGGCCGGACGTCCGGCACCACCGCGACCGTCAGGTCGAGCGGCACCGACGGCGTGAAGTCCAGCAGCCGCAGCCGGCTCGGCCAGCGCAGCCACAGCCGCCCGATCCGCCAGGTGCCGCGCCGCAGGGCGCGGACCCGCAGCGACGCCCGCAGGATCCCGGAGACCGCATCGGTCTCGAATGCCGCGTCGGCCGGGCCCTCCAGGCCGCGCGGCCAGTCCAGCCGGCAGGTGAGACGCTGCGGCGCGATGCGATCCAGACCCAGTTCGATCGTGCCGTGCCCGCCGATGAAGATCTCCGGCGGCGCCGTGGCGATCACCCCGATCCGGCGCCGCAGACTCAGCCCCAGGTCGAGGCCCAGCAACAGGCCGAGCGCCAGCAGCGGCGCCAGGACCGGGCCGCGCTCGACCTCGGCCCCGCCGAGCGCCACGGCGACGGCCGAGGCCGCGAAGGCGAGCAGCGCCAGGGCCAGCAGCCGGCGACTGGGACGCATCAGCGCGGCGCCTCCACCCGGTTCAGGATCGCGTCCAACACCTGGGCCGATGTGCGTCCCTCGATCTCGGCGGCCGGTCCCAGCACGATGCGGTGGCCGAGGGCCGGCACGTACAGCCGCTTGACGTCGTCAGGGATCGCATAGTCGCGACCGTCGAGGGCGGCGACCGACCGCGCCGCGCCGGCCAGCGCGTCGGCGGCGCGGGTCGACGCGCCCTGCTGGACCTCCGGGTCGGTCCGGGTGGCCCGCACCAGCTCCAGGATGTAGCGCAGCAGGCTCTCGTCCAGCCGCACGCCGTCGATCAGGGCCCGGCCGGCGGTGATATGCCGGCCCCCGGCGACCGCCTTCAGCCGCGCCAGGTTCGCGTTCATGTCCAGCGGTTCGGCGGCGCGCCGGCGCAGGATTTCCAGCTCCGCCTGCTCGGACGGGAAATCGATGGCGATCTTGAACAGGAACCGGTCGAGCTGCGCTTCCGGCAGCGGGTAGGTGCCCTGGTGCTCGATCGGGTTCTGGGTCGCCACCACGAAGAACTGGTCGCCAAGTGGATGGTCGGTGCCGTCGATCGTCGCCACCCACTCGTTCATCACCTGCAGCAATGCCGCCTGGGTCTTCGGCGGCGCCCGGTTGATCTCGTCGGCCAGCAGGATGTCGGTGAACACCGGCCCCTTGACCAGGCGGAACTCGTTGGTGCGGAAGTCGAACAGGTTCGCGCCCAGCACGTCGCCCGGCATCAGGTCCGGGGTGAACTGGATACGCCCGAACTGCAGGGCAAGCGCCGCCGCGAAACTGCGCGCCAGCAGGGTCTTGGCGGTTCCCGGCGGGCCCTCCAGCAAGGTGTGGCCGCGGGCGAACAGCGCCACCAGCAGCAGGTCGACGGCGGCATCCTGGCCATGCACGGCCCGACCGACCTGCCCCCGGATCGCGTCAGCGAGAGCGCGTAGATCGTCCAAAGTCATGCAGCACCCGGTAAATTACGGTTTCGAAACGATCCAACCGCCGGACCGCTTCGGCAGTCGGCGCGGACGGCGGCAGGCCGCCGGCCTCGGCAGCGGCTTCCTGCAGTTCGCGGCTCAGAACCGGATCGCGCCGGCCGACCAGGAGGCAGACCTGGTCGAGCGGCTCGCCGGGGCCGCGCCGGGTCGGGCCGAGCAGCTCGGCGGCGACGGCGTGCAGACGGCCGGCCACATGCACCCGCAGCAGCGCATCGTCGTGCCCGGTCAGGCGCAGCAGCCGGGCCTTGGCGGCGATGCTGACCGCCTTGGCGGCGCCCGGTCCGTCGTCGAACCGCCGCAGCGCCGGCCCGTAGCGGACCGAGGCGCGCCACAGGACCAGCGCGGCCAGCACGGCGAAGGCTGCCCACAGATAGCCGAAGGGCGGGGCGAAGAACCGCCCCAGGTCGGCCCAGGAGCGGCGGTTCTCCGGCGCCGACGACCCGGCCCGGTCGTCCTGTGCCCACACGAAGGTCGAGTAGTCGACGACGATCGGCTTGCCGTCCGCCAGCCCGGCGAGCAGCGCCTTGGCGATGGCCGCGTTGTCCCCCTGCCGCAGACCATGGCTGTTCAACAGGTCGGGGTCGGCGAGCAGCCAGTAGGCCCGACCGTCGGTGTGGCAGCGCCCGAGAAGCATGGCGTCGGCCCGGCCGATGACCGGCTCGCAGAACGATCCGCGCACGACCTGCGGCATGTACAGCCGGGCGCGCAGGCCGGCGGCCGGGCCCGCCGGCACGGCGAAATCCGCGAATCCCTCGCCGCCACTCACCACCGCGGCGCCGCGGCCGGACAGGAGTTGGCCGCGGTCCACCGGGTTGTCGCCCGGCTCGCGCAGCAGATCGGGATGGGCGACGCCGGCGAGGGCGACGCCGGTTCGCCATTTCGGCAGCACGACCAATGTCGGAAGCTGGTGGATCTTGGCGTTGACGACCGCCCGCAGGATGTCGACCTGATCCGCCTGGCGAACCCGTTCCTCCCGGTCCCGCGGCGCCGTCCGCCGGTGGTCCAGGTTGCCGTCGTACAGCGGCAGGATGCGCAGCCCGATCCGGTCGCGCTCCAGCAGCGCCCCGCCCTCAAAGCTGCTGGCGTCCAGGCCATCGGCCCGCAGCCACGCCACCAGCCCGTCGAAACCGATGGCGGTCTGCCGCAGCGGTCGCTCGCCGCCCCGGCCGGCCCAATACGCCAGCCCCAAAATCGCCACCACCAGGACCACCAGCACGGCGAGGTCGAGGCCGCGACGATCCCGCGGCGACCCGGACTCCGCCGCTGGGTCGGCAAGGCTCATCGCCGTCCCGCCGACCCGGGCGCTGTCCCGACCGCGGTTGTCTCGAAGATCTGGCGCGCTGCCTCGACGCAGGACCGGAACGCCTCCTCGGTCAACGCCCGGCCACCGAACTGGATGACCTCGGCATGCGCCGCGATGGTGCCGAGCGCCGGCAGCGACGGCCAGCCCGACGGCAGGGTGCGGATGACGTCGCGCGCGGTCTGGCTGCGGCCGATGCGCTGGCCGGTGGCCGCCGTCGCCCGCTCCAGCGACCGCTCCAGCAGGATATGCAGGGCGCGCTGCCGGTCGGCGATCGCGGCGATCGCGGCGAGATCGTCCGGTCCGGGATCCGGCGTCGGCCGGCCGGGCGCCGGCTGCCGCGCCGGGCGGCTGCCGCGGTCCGGCGCCGTCGAGAACGAGACCGCCCGGGCGCCACCGAACCGGGCGGCCAGCACCAGCACCAGGATCAGGACCGTGGCGAATACCGCACCGATGATCCATTCGAGCGTCCCGATGACGGCCCCGCCGTCGACCGTGGCCTCCTGCTCGGGGGCCGTCGGCACCGGCGCCTCGAACCCGGCGTCGACGTCGAGCGCCGGGGCCGGCCAGCCTGGATCGAAATAGCGGACCCCGGTCGCCGCGGCACTACCGCCGACCGCGTCGAGATAGGCCCGGCCACCGGCACCGACCGGGGCCGGCAGCTCGCGCGGACCGTCGGCGGCCATGGCCGCCAGCGATGTCAGGGCGAGGATCAGGGCGAGCAGCGATCTGAGCACCTGGGCCGTCCGGGTCGGAGGCGCACCCATCGATGGGCGCCCATCGGCCGAAGGTACCGTGCCGGTTGTCGATCGCAAGCACCGATCGAGTGCCGCAGCCATGCCACGGCCGATGATCGCACCGCCGCCAGCCCTGTGGCACCCTGGACGTCGCCCTTCCCCATCCGCCGCAGGCCCCAGCATGTCGGTCATCTCCAGCATCGCGCAGCTCGAAGCGCTCTACGGTATCCCGGCCGAGGCCTCGACCGCCAAGGAGGTCGACCGGATCATTCCGGCCTACCGCAGCTTCATCGAGGCATCGCCGTTCGTGGCCCTGGCGACCAGCGGCCCCGAGGGCCTGGACTGCTCGCCGCGCGGCGACCGCGCCGGCTTCGTGCGGGTCCACGACGAGCGCACCCTGATGCTGCCGGACCGGCGCGGCAACAACCGGGTCGACTCGCTGCGCAACATCGTTCGCGATCCGCGGGTCGCGCTGCTGTTCCTGATCCCCGGCTCCGGCACCACGCTGCGGGTCAACGGCCGGGCCCATCTCGATACCGACCCGGCGCTGCTGGCATCCTTCGAGATGGAGGGCAAGCCGCCGCGCTCGGTCACGGTGCTGGCGGTCGACACCGTCTACTTCCAGTGCGCCCGCGCGATCATCCGGGCCGGCCTGTGGGATCCGTCGCGGCACGTCGATCCCAAGACCCTGCCGACCCCGGGAGAGATCCTGGCCGCGCTCAGCGAGAACCGGGTCGGCGGCGAGGCCTACGATCGGGACTGGCCGGAACGGGCCGCCAAGACGATGTGGTGAGCGGTCGGACGACGGGTCGGGCTCCTACAGCCCCTTCAGCGCCGGGGGGTCGTCCGTGACGATGCCGGCGACGCCCCAGCCGTACAGCTCGGCGGCACGGACCGGGTCGTTGACGGTGTAGGTCATCGGGATCCAGCCGCCATCGCGGATCCGCGCGACATGGGCCGCGGTCTCCAGCGACTTGTGGTCCGAGATCACCGCCACCGCGCCGAGGTCGCGCGCCGCGTTCTGCCAGCCGTCCGGGAATTTCCAGATCAGCAGGCCGCGGTGGAAGGTCGGCGCGTAGTCGCGGATCACCCGCAGTGCCGGGATCGCGAAGCTGGTGATGAAGATCGGGTCGTCGGCGGTCCAGCCGGCCTTGTCCAGGACCGCCACCACGGCGGCGGCGGTGGCCGCCTCGGTGCCCTTGTCCGGCTTGATTTCGAGGTCCAGGCCGAGGCCGAGGCGTCGGCACTCGTCCAGGCACTGTGCCAGGGTCGGCACGGTGGCGTCGGCGAAGCGCGGGCCGAACCAGGAACCGGCGTCGAGCCGGCCGAGTTCGTCCGCGGTCCGGGCCACCACCGGGCCCTGGCCGGCAGTGGTTCGGTCGAGCGTGGCGTCGTGCATCAGCACCGGCACGCTGTCCCGGGTCAGCTTGGCGTCGACCTCGACCCAGGTCGCGCCGCTCTCGGCGGCGGCCCGGATCGAGGCCAGGGTATTCTCGGGCGCCAGCGCGGCGGCGCCGCGATGGCCGATCAGGCGGGGTGCGACGAAGCCGGACGGGCCGGTGCTCGCTGCCATGACGATGCTCCGACCCGCCGTTTCCGTCTATCCGCTCGGGACTGCCGTTACTCGGCCGCCTTCTTCTCCAGATCCTCGCCGGTCTCCTGGTCGACGACCTTCATCGACAGCTTGACCTTGCCGCGGTCGTCGAAGCCGATGACCTTGACCTTCACCGACTGGCCTTCCTTCACGACCTCGTCGACCTTCTCGGGCCGGCGCTCGGAGGTGAGCTGGCTGATGTGCACCAGGCCGTCCTTCGGACCGAGGAAGTTCACGAAGCAGCCGAACTCGAGGATCTTCACGACCTTGCCGGTGTAGATCTCGCCGATCTCCGGCTCCGCCACGATCGACTTCACCCAGTTGTAGGCCGCGTCGAGCGCGCTCTGCTCGACCGCCGCGATCTTGACCGAACCGTCGTCCTCGATGTCGATCTTGGCGCCGGTGGTCTCGCAGATCTCGCGGATGACCTTGCCGCCCGAACCGATGACCTCACGGATCTTGTCGGTCGGGATCTTCATCATGGTCATCTTCGGGGCGGTAGCCGACACGCCCTCGCGGGAGTTCGTCAGGGCCTTGGACATCTCGCCCAGGATGTGCATCCGGCCGTCACGCGCCTGGCCGAGCGCCACCTCCATGATCTCCCTGGTGATCGAGGTGATCTTGATGTCCATCTGCAGGGCGGTGATACCCGTCTCGGTGCCGGCAACCTTGAAGTCCATGTCGCCGAGATAATCCTCGTCACCGAGGATGTCGGAGAGCACCGCGAACTTCTCGCCCTCCTTGATCAGGCCCATGGCGATGCCCGCCACCGGCCGCGGCAGCGGCACGCCGGCGTCCATCATCGACAACGAGGTGCCGCAGACCGTCGCCATCGACGACGAGCCGTTCGACTCGGTAACCTCGGACACGACGCGGACGGTATAGGGGAACGCGTCCTTCGACGGCAGCAGCGGCCGGGTGGCACGCCACGCCAGCTTGCCGTGACCGATCTCGCGACGGCCCGGCGAGCCCATGCGGCCGGCCTCGCCCACCGAGTACGGCGGGAAGTTGTAGTGCAGCATGAAGTGCTCGCGGTACTCGCCCTCGAGCGCGTCGATGATCTGCTCGTCCTGGCCGGTCCCGAGGGTGGTGATCACGATCGCCTGGGTCTCGCCGCGGGTGAACAGCGCCGAGCCGTGGGTCCGCGGCAGCACACCGACCTCGGCCACGATCGGCCGAACGGTCTTGGTGTCGCGGCCGTCGATGCGCTGGCCGGTCTTCAGGATACGCCCGCGAACGATGTCGCTCTCGAGTTCCTTGAGCAGGCCCTTGGCGGCATCCAGCTCGGCGGCATCCTCGAGCGTGGCCATGGCCGCTGCCTTGGCGGCCGAGACCTTGTTCTGCCGCTCGGTCTTGTTCTGCTCGTCGTAGGCGGCTTCCAGGCCGGCCTTGCAGACCGACGACAGCTTGACGCGCAGCGCGTCGGTATCGACCGGGGCAGTCGGCAGCTCCATCGGCTCCTTCGCGCAGGCCTCGGCCAGCTCGATGATCGCCTGGATGACCGGCTGGAAGGAGTCGTGACCGAAGGTGACGGCGCCGAGCATCACGTCCTCGGGCAGCTCGGAGGCCATCGACTCGACCATCAGCACGCCTTCCTGGGTGCCGGCGACGATCAGGTCGAGCTCGGAGTCCTTGGTGTCCTCCATCAGGGGGTTCAGGACGTACTCGCCGTTCTTGTAGCCGACGCGGGCGCCGCCGATCGGGCCGAGGAACGGCACGCCGGAGATGCACAGGGCAGCCGAACTGCCGACCATGGCGACGATGTCGGGATCATTCTCCAGGTCATGCGCCAACACGGTGCAGATCACCTGGGTCTCGTTCTTGAAGCCCTTCACGAACAGCGGGCGGATCGGCCGGTCGATCAGGCGCGACGTCAGGACCTCCTTCTCGGACGGACGGCCCTCGCGCTTGAAGAAGCCGCCCGGGATCTTGCCGGCGGCATAGGTCTTTTCCTGGTAGTGCACGGACAGCGGAAAGAAGTCGATTCCCGACCGCGGGGTCTTCGCCGCGACCACGGTGCACAGCACCACGGTATCGCCGTAACGAGCCACCACCGCGCCATCGGCCTGGCGCGCCATCTTGCCGGTCTCGAGGGTCAGCGTGCGCCCACCCCACTGGACTTCCTTGCGATAAACTTCGAACATTTCTCGTTCCTTCGCTTGGAACCGCGTGGTCCAAACGCAACCCCGTCCTATCGGTCCGCTCAATTCGGTTGGCGGCACAGGCAACTCAACCCGTCGGCGGCGCTATGCCGGCGGGTGATCCTGCGTCTCCTCGATGGAGGGGGAATGGACGCCCTGCTTCGTCATGGCGTCGTTGCGGTAGTCCCTCGGTTCGTCTCTCTCTTGCGCAGCCGTCCCATGCCATGGAACGTCCACGCGGTCAATGGTCGCAGCGCAATGCGGTCGAACGACAGTCGGGCCGATCTCCAGGATCGGCCCGACGGAAGATGTCGATTGTGGTGGACGCCGCGCCGCACGCGGCGGCGCTCAGCGGCGGATGCTGAGGCGCTCGATCAGGGTCGAATAGCGCTGCACGCTCTTGCCCTTCACGTAGTCCAACAGACGTCGGCGCTGGCCGACCATCATCAGCAGGCCACGCCGGGAGTGGAAGTCCTGCTTGTGGATCTTCATGTGCTCGGTGAGGTTGGTGATCCGTTCCGTCAGGATCGCCACCTGCACCTCAGGCGACCCGGTGTCGCCTTCCTTGGTTGCGTATTCCGTGATCAGCGCGGCTTTGCGCTCGAGGGTAATCGACATCGTCCTCTCCTTCTTTCAGAGGTTCAGCACCCGCACCGGGCGAATGGCGCCGCTTTCGATCCTGGCGATCGCGACCGGGGTCTCACCCTCAAGGGCGTACACCACATCGCCTTCGCGCAGGTGACCGAAGCGCTCCCGGTCCATAGCTCGGAACACGGGAACGCCCTGACCATTACGGAGCGTCTTCGCCTCGGGGCCGCTCAAGGCCAGCGCCGGGATGCCGTCCAGCGCGGTCGCGACCGGCCTGAGGTGCTCGGAAGCCGCGGGGTTATGCATCAGCTCCGCCAGTGAATCCAGCGAAATCGCCGCTTCCTGCGCAAACGGACCGACGCGCAGGCGGCGCAGGGCGACGATATGACCGACGGTACCGAGGCCGAGGGCCAGGTCGCGGGCCAGCGCACGCATGTAGGCGCCCTTGCCCGACGATACCCGGAAGCGGGCCCGGTCGCTGTCGATCACCTCCTCAAGGTCGAACGCCAGGATCTCGATGCGCCGCGAGTCCAGGTCGACCTCCTCGCCGGAGCGCGCCAGTTTGTAGGCCCGCTCGCCGTCGACCTTGACCGCCGAGTATATCGGCGGCACCTGCTCGATCTCGCCGACGAACAGCTGGGTAGCCTGCCGGATCGCCTCGGGGTCCGGGCGAACGTCGGAGGTCGCCGTCACGGCGCCCTCGCGGTCGTCGGTCGAACGCGCCTCGCCCCACTGGATGGTGAAATCGTAGTCCTTGGTGGCGTCCATCACGTAGGGCACGGTCTTGGTCGCCTCGCCGAGCGCGACCGGCAACACCCCGGTTGCCAGCGGGTCCAGGGTACCCGCATGCCCGGCCTTGGCGGCGTCGTACACCCGGCGCACCGTCGCCACCGCCTGGGCCGAGCTGATGCCGGACGGTTTGTCGACGATCACCCAACCGTGAACCGGAAGCCCGCGCTTACGCCTGGCCATCCTGGTCTCCAGGTTCGGATTCCCCGGCATCCCCCGAGGCTTCGATGTCCTGGCGCACGACCGGATCGCGCAACAGGGCATCGATCCGGCTCGAGACGTCGAACGCGGTATCACGCTCGAACCGCAGCCGCGGCGCAAACTTCAACTTGATGTCACGGGCCAGCAACCCGCCGAGGCGGCCGGCATTGCGCTTCAACGCGGCCAGCAACTCGACCGCGTCGCCCCCGCCGAGCGGGGTGATCCACACCGTCGCGTTGCGCAGGTCCGGCGACATCGTGACCTCGGTGATGGTCACCGGCGCGTCGTACAGCGCCGGATCGTGCAGCGTGCCACGCTCCAGCACCTTCGCCAGCACGCGGCGAATCTCCTCGCCCACGCGCAATTGCCGCTGGCTCGGCTCGCCAGGAGCCGCGTCCCGTCCCGTCGTCATGACTTCAATTCCCCGGCGGTGGTCCCGGCGGCGGTCGACGGCCTCAGCCGGCCGCCACCTCCTGCCGTACCGACTCGAGGGTCCGGGCGATTTCCTTCAGCTCGAAGCACTCGATGCGATCACCCTGGCGGATGTCGTCGTAGTTCTCGAAGGCCATGCCGCATTCGTAGCCCTCACGCACCTCGCGGACCTCGTCCTTGAAGCGCTTGAGGGTCTTGAGCGTGCCCTCGTGGACCACGACGTCGTCCCGCAGCAGACGCACCTTGCAGCCGCGCTTGATGATCCCGTCGGTGACCATGCAGCCGGCGACCTTGCCGACCTTGGTGATGTTGAACACCTCGCGGATCGACGCGTACCCGATGAACTCCTCCTTGATCTCCGGCGCCAGCATGCCCGTGAGCAGGGCTTTGATGTCGTCGATCAGGTCGTAGATGATCGAGTAGTAGCGGATCTCCAGCCCGTCGCGGCGCGCCATCTCGCGGGCCTGCGGGTTGGCGCGGACGTTGAAGCCGATGATCAGGCCGTTCGACGCCTTCGCCAGGCTGATGTCCGACTCGCTGATCGCGCCGACCGCGCCATGCAGGATCCGCGGCTTGACCACCGTGGTTTCCAGCTTCTCGACGGTCGCCTTGATCGCCTCGTAGGAGCCGTGCACGTCGGTCTTGATGACCAGCGGCAGTTCCGACGCCGACCCGGCCTGGATTGCCGACAGCATCTGCTCGACGGTGCCGCGGGCGCCGGCGGCGGCCTGCTTCTCGCGGATCACGCGCTGGCGGTAGTCGGCGATCTCGCGGGCCCGGCCCTCGTTCTCGACGACCACGAACTCGTCGCCGGCAGTCGGTGTGCCTTGCAGGCCCAGCACCTCGACCGGCTCGGTCGGACCGGCGGTCTCGACCTGGGCGCCGCGGTCGTCGACCAGGGCACGCACGCGGCCCCACTCGGCACCGGCGACGAACACGTCGCCGACCTTCACGGTGCCGCGCTTGATCAGCACGGTGGCGACGCTGCCGCGGCCGCGCTCGACCTTGGCTTCGATCACCACGCCGTCGGCGGGACGGTCCGGATTGGCCTTCAGCTCCAGCACTTCGGTCTGCAGCATGATCGCCTCGAGCAGGGTGTCGATGCCCTCCCTGGTCTTGGCCGAGACGTCGACGACCTGGACGTCGCCGCCCATCTCCTCGACCACGATGTCGTGCTGCAGCAGTTCCTGGCGAACCCGCGCCGGGTCGGCCTCGGGCTTGTCGATCTTGTTGCACGCCACGATGACCGGAACATTGGCCGCCCGGGCGTGGCGGATCGCCTCGACGGTCTGGGCCATGATGCCGTCGTCGGCCGCCACCACCAGGATGACGATGTCCGTGACGTTGGCGCCGCGCGCCCGCATCTCGGTGAACGCCTCGTGACCCGGGGTGTCGATGAAGGTGATCTTGTCGCCCGACGGGATCTTGATCTGGTAGGCGCCGATGTGCTGGGTGATGCCGCCGGCCTCGCCGGCCGCCACGTCGGCGTTGCGGATCGCGTCAAGCAGAGAGGTCTTGCCGTGGTCGACGTGGCCCATGACGGTAACCACCGGCGGGCGCGCCTTCATGTTGGCCGGATCATCGGCGTCGCCGCGCATGCCAAGCTCCACATCCGACTCCGCCACGCGCCGGACCCGGTGCCCGAACTCCTGGACCACCAGTTCCGCGGTGTCGGCGTCGATGCTCTGGTTGATGGTTGCCATCATGCCCATTTTCATGAGCGACTTGACGACGTCGCTGGCCTTCTCCGCCATGCGGTTGGCCAGTTCCTGAACCGTGATCGTCTCTGGCACCACCACGTCGCGGGAGAATTTGACGGTCTCCTCGTTCTCGTTCAGGCGCTGACGCTCGCGCTCGCGGGCACGCCGGACCGAGGCCAGCGACCGCGTCCGCTCGCGGTCGTCGAGTGCCGCGGAAATCGTGAGCTTGCCGCCACGACGGCGGGTGTCGCCACCCGGGTTGGTACGCCCGCGGGCCGGCCGCTTGGCGGCATCGCCGCGCCCGCGGCGGCGGCGATCGTCTTCCTCCGACTCCACCACCGGGGTACGCGGCGCCGGAGCGGCGGACGGCGACGACGGCGTGGATGGCTGGCGGTCGAGACGGGCGGAAGCCCGCTCGGCGGCCGCCTTGGCCTGACGCGCAGCCTCTTCCTCGGCCAGACGAGCGGATTCGGCGGAGCGCCGCGCCTCCTCGTCGTCGGCAATCTTTCGCAGATCGTCGAGTTCGGCCTGACGGCGATCCTTCTCGACGACCGGCTCCGGCGCGGCGGCCTCGTCCGGCGCCGGCGTGGCAGCAGCAGCCTCGGCAGCCTCGGCCTCCACCGTTGTCGACTCTGCGACGGCGGTGGCCTCGCTGTGCTTCAGGCCTTCCTGCAGGGCGCGCGTACGGGCCGCGCGCTCCTCCGCGGTCAGCTCGCGACCGGCACCGGAGCCGCCCTTGCCGCCGGCCGGGCCGGGGGCAGACGTGCGCCGGCGCCGCACCTCGACCTGAACGGTCTTGGACCGCCCATGCGAGAAGCTCTGCTTGACCTGGCTCGTCTCCACGGACTTGCCAAGGGACAGCTTGTTGCGGCCCCCGGTGAGGCTCAGCTTCTTGCGGTCCTGGTCGCTGGTGCTCGACATCTGGTCTTCGCCCAAATCATCCATCCATCAACGGGCCGGCGCTTTCAATACACGCACCGGCCGGGTTTTCCAAGCGCTGCCCCGGGGTCGAACCCCGGAATCCGGCGAGTCGGTCGGCGTCCCGGCGCAGACGGTCGGCCAGACCGCCCCCCGGGCCACCGCTGTCCACGAAGCCGTGGACGGTATGTTCGCGCCCGAAGGCGCCAGCCAACTCGGCTGCCGTCAATGCCGCGACCACTGGCCGGTCGCCTGCCAGGGCCCGCAGCCGGGCCCGGCCATCCTCGGCGCCGTCAGCCGCCTCCAGCAACACGCCCGGCCGACCCGCCTCCAGCGCCTGGCGGACCTTGGCCAGGCCCGCCACCGCCGCTCCCGACCGGCGCGCCAGCGCCAGCAACTCGATACAACGTCGCGTCAGCAACGCCTCGACCCGGTCCACCAGATCCGGATCGACGCGCACCGCCTGCCGGGCGCCGCGGCCGAACAGCCGCTTCTCGACCGCCCGGCCGAGAACCGCACGGTCAGCGGATACCCAGATCCCGCGACCCGGCAACCGCTCGTCGACGTCCGGAACGATCATGTCGTCCGGCCCGACCACGAACCTTACCAGCCCGCCACGCGGTCCGCTCTCGCGAGTGACCAGGCAGCGGCGCTCCGGCTCGTCCGAGGCATCGGCCCCGGGCTGCTTCGCGTCACGCCGTCGGCTCAGCCTCGGCCTCCTCGCCGGCGTCCGCCGGCACTTCCTCGTCGTCGAACCAGTGGGCGCGGGCCGCCATGATCATGGCATTGGCCTGCTCCTCGTCGAGCGTGTCGGCCGGCACGATCTCCAGCAGCTCGTCGCTCGCCAGATCGGCGAAATCGTCCAGCGTCTTCACGCCCTTCTCGCCCAGGGCCACCAGCATCGCCGGGGTCAGGCCCTCGATCTCGGCGACCTCGTCGGTGACGCCAAGCTCCTTGCGGAGTTCCTCCAGGCGCGCCCGCTCGGCCTCGACATGGTTCAGCGCCCGCATCTGCAGCTCGCCCGCGATGTCGGCATCGAAGCCCTCGATATCGGCGAGGTCGTCGACGTCGACATAGGCGATCTCCTCGACCGAAGAGAAACCCTCGGCGACCAGCAGGCCGGCGATCACGTCGTCGATGTCGAGCGCCGTGATGAAGGTCTCCGAGCGCACCCGGAACTCTTCCTTGCGGCGGTCCGACTCCTCCTGCTCGGTCAGGATATCGATGTCCCAGCCGGTCAGCATGGAGGCGAGGCGGACGTTCTGGCCACGCCGGCCGATCGCCAGCGACAGCTGCTCGTCCGGCACCACCACCTCGATGCGGCCGGCATCCTCGTCGAGCACCACCTTGGAGACCTCGGCCGGGGCCAGCGCGTTGACCACGAAGGTCGCCGGATCCTCGGACCACGGAATGATGTCGATCTTCTCGCCCTGCAGTTCGCCGACCACCGCCTGCACGCGCGATCCGCGCATGCCGACGCAGGCACCGACCGGGTCGATCGAGCTGTCGTAGGAGATCACCGCGATCTTGGCGCGCGAGCCCGGGTCGCGGGCGACCGCCTTGATCTCGATGATGCCGTCATAGACCTCCGGCACCTCCTGGCGGAACAGCTGCCGCATGAATTCCGGATGGGTCCGCGACATGAAGATCTGCGGGCCGCGCGGCTCGGAGCGCACGTCCTCGATGTAGGCGCGGATCCGATCGCCCTGGCGGAACGTCTCGCGCGGCAGCAGCCGGTCGCGCCGCAGGATCGCCTCGGCGCGCTGGATCTCGACGGTGACATTGCCGTACTCGACGCGCTTGACGACGCCGTTGATGATCTCGCCCGAGCGGTCCTTGTACTCCTCGAACTGGCGCTGGCGCTCGAACTCGCGGACCTTCTGGACGATCACCTGCTTGGCGGTCTGGGCGGCGATGCGGCCGAAGTCGATCGGCGGCAACGGCTCGTCGATCACGCTGCCGATCTCCAGCGCGGGATCGATCTTCTTGGCCTGGTCGAGGGTGATCTGCGAGATCTCGTCCTCGACCTCCTCGACGACCGTGGTGCAGCGCTTCAAGCCGATCTCGCCGGTACGCCGGTCGATGGTCGCACGGATATCGTGGTCGGGGCCGTATTTCGACCGGCCGGCCTTCTGGATCGCCTGCTCCATGGCGATCAGAACCTCCTCGCGGTCGATGCCCTTGTCGCGGGCGACCACATCGGCGACCTGGATCAGCTCCAGCTTCGGTTGCGTCGCGATATCCATCGTCTTCGTCGTCCTCCTAAGGAGCCGCCGTTATCCGCCGTCCGCGCCGCGGTCCGGGGCGCTTGCCGCCACCAGCTCGTCGGTCAGGACCAGCTTGGCGCGCGCGATGCCCTCGAAGGGCAGGGCCTGACGCGCCCCCGGCTCGGTCTCCACCAACACCCGGTCCGCGTCGTCGACGCCGAGCAACTTGCCGCTGAACCGCTTGCGGCCGTCGATCAGCGTCGCCATGTCGACGCGGGCCTCGAAACCGGCGTAACGCCGGAAGTCCTTGAGCCGGGTCAGCGGCCGGTCGATGCCCGGCGAACTGACTTCCAGCGTGTATTCGCCGGCGATCGGGTCTTCAACATCGAGCACGGCCGAGATCGTGCGGCTGATTTCGGCGCAGTCGTCGACGTTCATCCCCGAGCCGTCGGTCCGTTCGGCCATGATCTGCAGGGTCGGGCGCCGGCCGCCGGTCACCATCACGCGTACCAGATCGAAGCCCATCGCCTCGACGGTCGGGCCGACGATCGCCTCGAGCCGCCCGTCGGGCTTCTCGTCGCTCGGCATATCGCTGATGTGCGCGTCAGACACGCCGCCCTCGCTCCCCGTCGGGGGCGGTTACCGCCAACAAAAAAGTGGGCCGTTGGCCCACCCCCGATCACAACCTCGATTAAGGAGACTGGGATATAGCCCAAGGCGTGCCGACTCGCAAGGGGCGGGAGTCGTTTCTGCTATACCAGGGCCGGTTCGGCCGGTACCCGATTGTCGTGTCTGGCAGCATGGGTTTCGTCCGGCGAGGGTGCCAAACGATCCCACCCGGGTCCGCCAGAGGATGGTGGATACTCCAATCAACCCATAATATGCCGATGTGAAGCCGGTCCTGGAGACCGCGTTCAGCGGGCCGGTCTTTGCGGTTGTCATGCTCGTTCTGCCGGCGATGAATCCCCGCCTCCTTGGATCGCATCGCGAGCGTCGCCGAGCAACCGGACAAGGGGGTCCGAGGCCCGATCAAGTGGGCTCTGCGCTGGGTCGAGAAGGGCCTGTCCTGACCGCCCCTCAGATCTTCACGAACCGCAGATAGGCCGGCGGACGACCCTCGCTGCGGCCCTTGCTCTCGTAGCGGGTCTCCGGCCAGTCGTCGGGCCGGGCGCGCCAGTCGGCGAGCCGACTGCCGGTCCAGCGCAGGCCGGGATGGGCGGTAACCCGGGCCAGGATCCATTGCAGGTAGCCGGGGTCATCGGTGGCGATGCGCAGCTCGCCGCCGGCGCCGAGCAGGTCGTGGAAGCGGGCGATCGAGGCGTGCTGGATCAACCGGCGGAAATGGTGCCGGCGCTTCGGCCAGGGGTCGGGATGCAGCACGAAGATCCGCTCCAGCGAGCCGGCCGGCAAAGCGGCGACCAGCGGCCGGGCGTCGTCGGCCAGGATGCGGACGTTGTCGAGCCGATCGTTGTCGAGGTGCCGCAGCAGCGAGGCGACGCCGTTCAGGAACGGCTCGCAACCGATGATGCCGACGTCCGGGTTGGCCGCGGCCTGCCAGGCCAGGTGCTCGCCGCCGCCGAAGCCGATCTCCAGCCAGGCCGCCCTGACTGGCGCCATGTCGGCCGGCCCGCCGAACCAGCCGCGCGGATCACCGGCATGGTCGGCCGGCACCGCGAGCTGCGGCAGCCGGTCGTCGAGCAGCGCCTGCATGCCGGCCCGCAGCGGCCGGCCCTTGCGACGCCCGAAGAACAGCTGATCGCCCGGAATCCGGCCGGGGATGCGGGGCTGGGGCATGGGGACCGACCCGCTCGACTGACCGCCGACGGCCGGGCTCAGGCGAAGGCGGACTTCAGGTCGTCGACCAGGTCCAGCTTCTCCCAGGTGAACCCGCCACTGTCGTCCGGCTGCCGGCCGAAGTGGCCATAGGCGGAGGTCCGGCTGTAGATCGGATTGTTGAGCGCCAGCCTGGTGCGGATGCCGCGCGGCGACAGGTCGGCGATCTCGGCGATGACCTTCGACAGCTTGGTCTCGTCGACCTGTCCGGTGCCGTAGGTCTCGACGAAGATCGACAGCGGATGCGAGATGCCGATCGCATAGGAGACCTGGATCGTGCACTTCTCGGCGAGCCCGGCGGCGACCACGTTCTTGGCCACCCAGCGCGCCGCGTAGGCGGCCGAGCGGTCGACCTTGGTCGGATCCTTGCCGGAGAACGCGCCGCCGCCATGCGGGGCGGCGCCGCCATAGGTGTCGACGATGATCTTGCGCCCGGTCAGGCCGCAGTCGCCGTCCGGTCCGCCAATCACGAACCGCCCGGTCGGGTTGATGTAGTACACGGTGTCGTCGTCCAGCCAGCCATCCGGCATGGTATCGCTGATGAACGGCATGACGATGCCATGGACCTCTTCCTGGGACAGGGCGGCGTCGTGCTGGGTCGAGATCACCACCGAGGTCGCCCGGACCGGCCGGCCGTTCTCGTAGCGCAGGGTGACCTGGCTCTTGGAGTCCGGGCCGAGGCCCTTGGCACTGCCGTCGTGGCGCGCGTGCGCCATGCGCCGCAGGATCTCATGGCTGTAGTAGATCGGCGCCGGCATCAGCACCTCGGTCTCGGTGCAGGCGAAGCCGAACATGATGCCCTGGTCGCCGGCGCCCTCGTCCTTGTTGCCGGCGGCGTCGACGCCCATGGCGATGTCGGTCGACTGCTCGTGCAGCAGGATGTCGACATCCGCGGTCTGCCAGTGGAAGCCGTCCTGCTCGTAGCCGATATCCTTGACCGCCTGGCGGACCCGCTCCTCCATCAGCGCCTGGGTGACGCTGGACGGGCCGCGGACCTCACCGGCAAGGATGATCTTGTTGGTGGTGGCCAGGGTCTCGCACGCCACGCGGCTGGCCGGGTCGGCAGCCAGGAACAGATCGACGATGGTATCGGAAATGCGGTCGCAGACCTTGTCGGGATGACCTTCCGACACCGATTCGCTGGTAAATAGATAGCTCGACTGACTCAACGGATCCTCCGCGCGGCAGGCCATGTGTCCCCGGTAGCGCCCAGGCGGCCCGGGAATCGACGAGGGCCGGCTTCAAACCGGCCCTGGCGTGGAACGCGGCGGTTTTTGCGCGAATGCCGGTCGCGGTCAAGTGCGAAGCCGGAACCTGACCCGCCGCGAGCCGGAATCGGCTACTCGTCGTCGCCCTCCATGGTGTCGGCGATCGACCGCGCGAGCTCGTACAGTCGCCGGCGGGCCGTCGGATCCGGGATGCGATAGAACGCCCGCACCAGCTCGATGGTCTCGCGCCGCTGCATCGGATCGTCGTCCTGGACGGAAGCCGTCGGCGAACCTCCCTCCGCGACACCCTCCGGCAGGTCGTCGAAGAAGAATCCGACCGGCACCTGCAGCGCCCGCGCCAGGTCGAACAGCCGGCTCGCCCCGATGCGGTTGGCGCCGCGCTCGTACTTCTGCACCTGCTGGAAGGTAAGGCCGAGTGCGTCGCCGAGACGCTCCTGGCTCATGCCGAGCAGGGTTCGCCGCAGACGAACCCGGGCTCCGACATGGACGTCGACGGGATTGGGATTGCCAGCGGTCGGCGGACGACCGACCCGCCTACGACCCGGTCGTTCGCTCACCATACCGCCCTCATCATGCTCGTTAACCAATATCGGGCGGCATTATTCCATACTCTTGTATGCAGTCAACGCCGGTGAGAGGTTAAATTTCATAAAAATCAAACAATTCCGCGCTGTTATTCAGATTGCCAGATACCCTTAACCCGAGTAGCCAGGAGCAAAAACGCCACCAGCACAAGTAAACCGAGGTCGCCGAAGCGGGAATACACGGTCGGCGGCAATGCCCGGGGCAATGGTGCATCCAGGCTGCCGGTTTCGCCAAGACCGAGCATTGCCAGGGTCCGGCCGTAAGGATCAACCACAGTCGAAATCCCGGTGTTTGCCGCCCGGACGACCGCCAACCCCTCTTCCACCGCCCGCATTCGGGTGATCGCCAAGTGCTGATAGGGGCCGCTCGACCGGCCGTACCAGGCATCGTTCGTCAGGTTGAGCAGCCAGCCGGGTCGCCGGGCGCCGGCCGCGACCGCTCCCGGGAAGATCACCTCGTAGCACACCAACGGCGATACTGCCGGCGCGCCCGGCAGGTCGAGGGTCTGCGCGCCGGATCCCGGCGAAAAATCCCGCGAGCCCTGCACGATCGGGTCGATCGGCAGCAGCGAGCGCAGCGGCACATACTCCCCGAACGGCACGAGATGGGCCTTGTCGTACGTCCAGCGCACAGTACCGTCGGGCGCCAGGGCTACCACGCTGTTGTACACCCGGCCTTCGGCATCCTCGCGGGCCGCGCCGAACAGCAGCGTGCCGTGGGCCGGAACGGCGCCCACCAGCCCGGTGAGCGGCGTGGCAGGCCCGATCAGGTAGGCGACGGCGGTCTCAGGCCATAGCACCAGGGTCGGCGTCGCGCCCGGTGCCACGCCGTCGGCCCGCACGGTCGGCGCCGCACCGGCGGCACTGAGCGACAGGTAGCGCAGGACATGCCGCGGCTTCAGCGTCGGGTTCCACTTGTCGCGCTGCGGCACATTGCCCTGCACCAGACGCAGGACCACGTCGTCGACCACCGGCGCCGGGCCGGCCGGGACCCGCGCCCAACCCCAGGCCCCGAGACTGCCGAGCAGCAGCACGCAGGCCGCCGTCGCCGCCAGCCGGTGGCGGCGGCCAGCCGCCGGGTCGAACCACAACGCCGGCACCGCCGCGGCCAGCAGGGTCACCAGCGACAGGCCGTAGGCGCCGATCAGCGACGCCGCCTGCAGCAGCGCCGGCACCGGGTCCCAGACATAGGCCGGCAGGTTCCAGGGGAAGCCGGTGAACAGATGACCGCGCAGCCACTCGGCGGCCGCCAGGCAGCCGGCCAGCGCCAGCCAGGCGGCGACGCCGTTGCGCGCCAGCCGGCGGGCGGTCCAGGCGGCCGCCGCCGAATACAGGGCGAACACCGCCGGCAGCCCGGCGACCGCGAACGGCACCAGCCATCCATGACGGGCACCGTCGACCAGCAGCGCGTTGGCGATCCAGTAAAGTCCGGCGACGTGGTAGCCGAATCCCCACAGCCATCCGGCCAGCGCCGCGCCCCGGCCGGTCGGCGCGACCAGGACGGCCCAGGCCAGGACCGCCACGCCGAACAGTGCCGGGATGGCGCCGACCGGCGGCAGGGCGGCCGCCGAAATCGCGCCGGCGGCGACGACCGCCAGGGACCGGAGCCACGGCCGGGCCAGGACCGCGCCGAGCCTGGAGCCACGGTCCGGCGGGATGGTGTCGTTCCGGGTGGCGGATTCCGGGGCGGCAGATTCCGGGGCGGTGCTACTCGGCGGCACGGTCCACCGCGCTCGGTCGCTGTCGCACCCTCAGGGTACGCAACCGCCGAGGATCGGCCGCGACCACCTCGAACTCGAGCCCTGACGGATGCCGGATCACCTCGCCGCGGGTCGCCACCCGACCGGCGAGGCTGAACACCAGTCCGCCGAGGGTGTCGATCTCCTCGCGCTCGTCCTCGGTCAGGACCGGACCGACCAGCGCCTCGAATTCCTCCACCGTGGCGCGGGCGTCGGCCAGGATCGTGCCGTCCGGCTTCTCCTCGAGCTTCGGAGCCTCGTCGACATCATGCTCGTCGCTGATCTCGCCGACGATTTCCTCGACCAGGTCCTCGATCGTGATCAGGCCGTCAATGCCGCCGTATTCGTCCACCACCAGCGCCAGATGGCGGCGGGTCATCCGCATTTCCTGCAGCAGGTCCAGGGCCCGCGACGACGGCGCCACGAAGACGACCTCGCGGGCGAGGTCGGCCACCGCCACGTCCTCGCCGCGGTTCAGATGCCGGACCACGTCCTTGATGTGGACCATGCCGATCACGTCGTCGAGGGTGCCACGGTAGATCGGCATCCGCGAATGCGCCGCCTCGCCCATCAGCTTGGCGACCTCGGAGATCATCATGGACTGCTCGATCCCGACAATGTCGGCGCGCGGCACCATCACGTCGTAAGCGGTGATGTCACGCAGTCCGAGGACGTTGCGGATGATCGCACCCTCGTGCGGGTCGATCGGCGACGCATCCTCGCCGTTCTCCTCGATCAGTTCCTCGAGCGAGGCGCGTACCGCCGAGGTACCGTTACGGCCCAGGCCGACGGCCCGCAGCAGGGTGCGCCAGGCATCCGACAGCGCGCCCCGGTCCTGGCCGGACGGGAAGGTATGGCCGCCGTCGCTCATGCCGCTCTCTCATCGCCCTGGGCGGGCTCGGCCGCTCTCTCCGTATCCGGGTCGGCATAAGGATCGGCGATCCCGAGGCCAGCCAGGATGGCCCGCTCGAGTTGCTCCATCTCCTCGGCATCGGCATCGGTCTCGTGGTCGAGACCGGACAGATGGAGCACACCGTGTACCACCAGATGGCTGAGATGGTCGGCGGCGGTCTTGCCCTGCTCCCCGGCCTCGCGCAGCACGGTCCCGAGCGCCAGGATCACGTCGCCGAGAGGGCGCGGTCCTTCCGGCGGCTCGAAGGCCGGCGCGAACGACAGCACGTTGGTCGCATAGTCCTTGCCCCGGTGATCGCCGTTCAGGGCCCGGACGGTCGCGTCGTCGGACAGCACGACCGCCAGTTCCACCGCTTCCGGCTCGAACGCGGCGAGCGCCGCCGCGACGGCGCGCCCGACCAGGGCCTCCGGGTCTTCAGCAACCGCGCCCCAGCCGGAATCCTCCACCCGAACCACCAAGTCGGTCTCGGCGGCGGGGCTGCTAGATCGTGGTCGATCGTCGTCGTTGGCGTCGTCGTCGTTCATCGCGAATCGTTCTTGGGAAGAAGCCCCCCCTCCCGCCGGTTGTAGGCGTGCACGATGCGTGTCACCAGTGGGTGACGCACAACGTCCGCCGCAGTGAACTCGATAAAGGCGACACCCTCGACGGAATCAAGGGCCTCGACCGCATCACGCAGGCCGGATTTGTTGCCGAGCGGCAAATCGACCTGCGACAGATCGCCGGTGACCGCCATCCGCGAGTTCTCGCCGAGCCTGGTCAGGAACATCTTCATCTGGGTCGGCGTGGTGTTCTGCGCCTCGTCCAGGATCACGAAGGCGTTGGCCAGGGTCCGGCCACGCATGAAGGCGAGCGGCGCCACCTCGATCTCGCCGGACGCCAGCCGACGCTCGACCTGCTCGCCCGGCATCATGTCGTAGAGCGCGTCGTACAGTGGCCGCAGATAGGGATCGACCTTGTCCTTCATGTCGCCCGGCAGGAAGCCCAGGCGTTCGCCGGCCTCGACCGCCGGCCGCGACAGGATGATGCGGTCGACCCGCCTGGCCTTCAGCATGGCGGCGGCGACCGCCACCGCCAGATAGGTCTTGCCGGTGCCGGCCGGGCCGAGGCCGAACACCAGTTCGTGCTCGAGCAGCTCCTTCACGTACAGCTGCTGGTTCGCCGAGCGTGGATTGATTGGCCGTTTCCAGGTCTCGAGCAGGGCGTCGCCGGCGGCGAACCCGGCGACGTCGCCGCCACCTGTGTCGGTCGCCACCCAGGCCATGGCCGCGTCGACGTCGCCAAGCTCCAGCGCCCAGGGCTCCTTGCCCTTGTTGCGGGTCTTCTCGAGCCGTCGGTACAGCGCCTCGAGGGTCTTCTGCGCAGCCGGGGCCGACGCATCGCTGCCGGAGATCCGCAGCGTATTGCCGAACGGCGCCAGCGAGACGTTCAGCTTCTGCTCGATGCGGGCCAGGTTGCGGTCATGCTCCCCGAACAGCAGCGGCAGCAGCGAATGATCGTGGAATTCGAGCTGGATCGAGGCGGTGTCCGCGCTCAAGCGATGACCCTTTCGGTTGCGTGCGGCACCGGGTCACGGTGCGCGTTGCCGTCCGGCTCGTCCCCAGTCACCACCGTGCCGGACAGGCTGTTGGCGTGACCGTCGATAATCCGGACCTGCACGATCCGGCCGAGCAACCGGTCCGGGGCCTCGGCGTGTACCGACTGCATCCAGGGGCCGCGCCCGACCAGCTGCCCGGGCCGGGATCCCCGGCGCTCGAACAGCACCGGCAGGACCGCCCCCACGGCGCCACGGTTGAAGGCGGTCTGCTGGGCGCCGATCAGCTGCTGCAGCGCCGACAGGCGCTCGGCCTTCACCGTCTCGGGCACCGCGTCCTCCATGTCGGCGGCCGGGGTGCCCGGGCGGGCGCTGTATTTGAACGAATAGGCCTGGGCGTAGCCGACCTCGCGGACCAGCCGAAGGGTATCGGCGAAATCCAGGTCGGTCTCGCCGGGGAACCCGACGATGAAATCGGAGCTGAGCGCCAGGTCCGGCCGCGCGTCGCGCAGCCGGTCGACGATCCGCCGATAGGTTTCGGCGGTGTGCTTGCGGTTCATCGCCGCCAGCACCCGGTCCGAGCCGGACTGCACCGGCAGGTGCAGGTAGGGCATCAGCGCCGCCACGTCGCGGTGCGCGGCGATCAGCTCGTCGTCGACGTCGCGCGGGTGCGAGGTGGTGTAGCGCAGCCGGGCCAGACCCTCGATCTCGGCCAGTGCCCGGACCAGCCGGCCGAGCCCCCACACGCTGCCGTCCGGCGCCTCGCCGTGATAGGCGTTGACGTTCTGCCCGAGCAGGGTGATCTCGACGGCACCGGCCGTCACGATCCGGCGTGCCTCGGCCAGCACCGCCGCCGCCGGGCGCGAGAACTCGGCGCCGCGGGTATACGGCACCACGCAGAAGGTGCAGAACTTGTCGCAGCCTTCCTGCACCGACAGGAAGGCGGCGGCGCCCTGGCTGCGGCCCTCTTCCGGCAGGTGGTCGAACTTGGCCTCGGCCGGGAAGTCGGTATCGACGACCCGCGCCCCGCCCGGGGTGTCGCGGTCGAGCGCCCGGACCAGCATCTCCGGCAGGCGGTGATAGGTCTGCGGCCCGAACACCAGATCGACCACCGGGGCGCGACGGGCGATCTCCTCGCCCTCGGCCTGGGCCACGCAGCCGGCGACGCCGATCAGCATCCGCCGGCCCTGGCGGGTCGCCTCGTCCTTCAGCGCGCGCAGCCGGCCGAGTTCGGAATACACCTTCTCGGTCGCCCGCTCGCGGATATGGCAGGTGTTGAGGATGACCAGATCGGCGCCTTCCGGGGAATCGCCGGGCTCATAGCCATGCGGCGCCAGGACGTCCGCCATGCGCGCGGAGTCGTAGACGTTCATCTGGCAACCGTAAGTCTTGACGAAGAGCTTTTTGGCCAAGTTTGCCGCCTAGCGCCCCTCGGCAGTCACGGCGGCCGACCTACCATATGCGAGCGACTTCAAGTCGGTCTCGATCCCTCTTGGCAAGATCGCCGTCGATCTGCTGCGGCACGCCGGACGCACCGCTCCTCCAGACCGAAACTACGACTCAGACGCGCGCTGTCAAGCAACAGTCTCGTTGCACCTCTCCCGGGCGGGTCTCCTGCTTCCGGGCCGGCCTTCGCCGCGGGCCTTCAACGACCGGCATTGGCGCGCGCCACACCGGCCGCCACACGCTCGTGGCAGGCCCGGGCGAGGGCCTTGCGGGAGCCCGCTTCGGGCAGCGAGGTGGCGGGATGGAACTCGACGACCACCGTAATGAGGCCGAGGGTCACGACCTCCCACAGGTGCGGCGCCAGTTCCATGTCGCCGTACCAGGCCAGGAACGGCCGCAGCCCGCGGCCGATCGGCATGCCGTTCAGGCGGGTGTAGGAAATCGATACCGGCTGGATCTTCAACGGTCCGTCGTCGACCCGATGGTTGGCGGCGGCCAGCAGGCCGCTCTTGAACGGCAGCACGCGGGTACCGTCGCTGCTTGTGCCTTCGGCGAACAGGATCAGGTTGTCGCCGTCCTTCAAGCGCTCGGCGATGGCGTCGCCGTGGCGCGCGACGGCGCTGCGCCGACGCTCGACGAACACCGTGCGCTGCAGCTTCGCCAGCAGCCCGAACCCGGGCCAGCCGGCGACCTCGGACTTGGCCACGAAGCAGCCGGTGACGACCGAGCCCAGCACCATGATGTCCAGGTAGGAAACGTGGTTGCAGACGTACAGGACCGGCCGGTCCTGCAGCTGCCGGCCCCGCACCACCACCCGGAACCCGAGCAACCGGGTACAGAGCCGGTGATAGAACCGCGGCAGCGTCTCGCGCAGCTTCAGGCGCAACGCCACGGCGACCATCTGCACCGGCAGCAGCGCCAGGGTCAGCAGGCCGTAGGCGGACAGCCGCAGCACCCCGCGCAGCCGCGAACGCATCAACCCGCCGCCAAGCTCCAGCAGCCGGCGCTCCTCCGCCTGGTCCACATAGACCGGTTTCCGCGGTCGCCTGACGCCGTCGGCCGTCGCTGGGCTGGCGGGCGGATTCCGCAAGCCGCGGGCGCTCACGGCCCTTCGGCCTCCAGGTCGCGGCCACCGCGGGCCTCGCGCTCGTAGTGACGATAGTATTTGTCGGTCACGGCGTCGGTCTGGACGATCACGCACACGTCGGTGGTGTTGAACTGCGGATCGATCACCGCGCCGTCGCCGACGAACCCGCCAAGCCGCAGGTAGCCCTTGATCAGCGGCGGCAGGGCCGCCAGCGCCCGCTTGGCGATGATCTGGTCGGCCGGCTTGCGGTTCATCTCGACATGCAGGTGCGGCAGCGCCCGGACCCGCAGCCGCTCCGGCGCCAGATGATGGTGGTACAGATACGACAACTGGTCGCCGATCGCGTCGACGTCGTTGCCGGGCAGCGACGCGCACCCGAACATCAGCGTGATGTCGTAGCGGAACACGAAGGCGGCGATGCCCTTCCACAGCAGCTGCATGGTCGGGCGGTTGCGGTAACCGGCGTCGACGCAGGAGCGGCCGAGTTCCAGGATCTCCCCCGGAAAATCGACGAGTTTCGAGATGTCGTATTCGCCGGCCGTGTAGAACCCGCCGCAGGAATCCACGCGGCTGCGGCGGATCAGCCGATAGGTCCCGACGACCGCCTGCGGCCCCTCGCCCCGCGAGTGGTCGAGCACCAGCAGATGATCGGCGATGGCGTCGTACTTGTCGACGTCGCGGCGTCGGTCGGCCATGTCGCCCACCGGCTTCGCCGACCGCTCCTCGTAGAAGACCCGGTAGCGCAACGCCTGCGCGGCGTCGACCTCGGCCGGGTCGGCGGCCAGCCGAACCTCCATCGGTCCGGACACGGCAAGCCCCAGGTCGCCGTCGACAGGGGAGACAATCGAACCGACCGGTGTCCTGTCGCTCTCGTCGCTCATCAACCGGGTGTTTCCACGCTTTCGGGGCTGGCCGATTCGGGGCTGGCCGAGTCATGCCCCCGACGGTGCCCGGACCCTACATCCGGCGGACCGCAGCGACAACCCGATACCGAGGGCTGCCGCCATATCGACGGCTATCGAAACGACCGCCGCCGGACCTCCGCATCGACCGGTTGCGGGCGCCCGATCCGATAGTATCCCGGGCGTCGCGCAACCACCTCGTAGCCGGCCGACTCGTACAGCCCGGTCGCCACCGGATCGTCGGCCGCCACCTCCAGCACGACCGACGCCGCCCCCAGGGCCGCGACGGTTGCCTCGAACGCGGTCAGCAGCCGGCGCCCGATGCCGCGCCGACGCGCCGTCGCCGCGACCGCGAGCGAGTGCACTTCGGCCTCGTCGGTCACCACCTGCCCGATCAGGTAGCCGACCGCCTTGCCGTCGGCCGCGCGCTCGGCCAGCAGCACCACGGCGCCGTTCAGAGTGGCGATGCAGCGGACCGCGTCGAGCGACCAGCGATCGGCGAAAGAGGTCAACTGCAGCCCGGCGATCGCCGCGTGGTCGTCCGCGGTCGCGGCACGGATATGCACGGCATCGGCAGCTTCCGACGGGCGCCCGGCTCCCACGGTGCCGGTCATGACGCAGCGGCGGCCGGCGGCGGCGTCACGTCGGGCGGACGCAGATAGAGCGGCGCGAGCGGGCCGGCGCCGGCCGCTGCCAGCCGACGCAGCGCCACGGCCGCGACCGACCGGGCATCCGGCCCGCCGTCGCCGGCCGGGCGAAGCGCGGTCGCCGGCTCCGGCGGTGCCGCCAGCAGACGGGCTGCAGCATCCCCGGCGACCCGCACGCCTGCGGCACCAGACAGGAGCATGCCGGATGGCCGGGCCGCCCACAGCACCTCCGGCGTTGCGGCCTGCGGCGCGCCCAGCGGGCCGCCGGCCGGATCGAACCACTGGCCGTACAGGTCGCGACGCTTGGATTCGAGCACCACCAGCAGCGGCCCGTCACCGGAACCGGCCGCCTCGGCCACCGCCTCGAGGCTGGTCACCGGAACCGTCGCCAGCCCCGCCGCCAGGGCGAATCCGCGCGCCGCCGCGAGCCCGATTCGCACGCCGGTGAAGCTGCCGGGGCCGACCGTCGCGGCGACCGCGTCGAGTCGATCCCAGTCGAGGCCCGCCGCCGCCAGGACCGATGCCACCATCGGCATCAGCGCCTCGGCATGACCGCGCTCCATGGCTGTATGCGCCGCTGCCAGTACCGTGGCGCCGTCGCGGACCGCCACCGAGCAGGCGCCGGCACTGCAGTCGATTGCAAGCAGGCGGGTCACCGGCCGGCGGTCCCGGGTCGAACGCCGCGCCGGATTCTTCGCTTCATGCCGGCCATCGGGTAATCTCCAAAGCCATGAACCGATCGTCCTTCCGTCTCCGCCTCAGCCTTGTCGTCGCGATTCTCGCGACCGCTTTGCTCACCGGCGTACCGGCATTCGCGGCCGACTGGGCCGTGATTTTCATGTACCATCGATTCGGCGAACCCGAATGGCCGTCGACCAACATTCGCGTCGACCAGTTCGAAGCCCATCTCGAGGAGATCCGGACCGGCGGGCACACCGTCCTGCCGCTGCCAGAGATCCTGGAGCGGATGCGCAAGGCCTCCGAACTGCCGGACCGGACGCTGGGCATCACCATCGACGACGCCTACGCCTCCGTGTACGAGCACGCTTGGCCGCGTCTGAAGAAGGCCGGGCTGCCGTTCACCCTGTTCGTGTCGACCGACGCGGTCGACCAAGCGGCGCCGGGCTACATGACCTGGGACCAGGTCCGTGAGCTGAAGGCCGCCGGCGTTACCATCGGCAGCCAGACCGCGTCGCACCCGCACCTGCCGGACGTCGAGCTCGAGCAGGTGAAGATCGAACTCGATCGAGCTGCGCAGCGGATCGTCGAGGAGACCGGCGAGCCCCCGTCGCTGTTCGCCTATCCGTACGGCGAGTACGGATCGGCGATCCAGCACATCGTCGCCGGCCGCGGCTACATCGCCGCGTTCGGCCAGCAGTCCGGGGTCGCGCATGCCGGCAGCGACCGCTTCGGCCTGCCGCGGTTCGCGCTGAACGAGACCTATGGTGGCATCGACCGGTTCCGGCTGACCGCCAACGCCCTGCCGCTGCCGGTTCGCGACCGGGTGCCCGCCGACCTGATCCTGGAGCAGAATCCCCCGGCCTTCGGCTTCACGGTCGACCCCTCGATCCCGGACGTCGACCGCATCGACTGCTATGCCTCCGGGCAGGGCCGCACCAAGGTCGAGGCGCTCGGCTCGCGGGTCGAGATCCGCCTCGCCGAGTCGTTCCCTGCCGGCCGCGCCCGCATCAACTGCACCATGCCCGGGCCGGACGGGCGCTGGCGCTGGTACGGCGTGCAGTTCTACCTGCGGCGCTGACCCGACAGCCGGTCAGTACATCCCGGCGGCGCGGACCTCGCGGACCTCGGGGATGTAGTGCCGCAGCATGTTCTCGATGCCCATCTTGAGGGTCGCGGTCGAACTCGGGCAGCCCGAGCAGGCACCCTGCATGTGCAGGGTCACGATGCCGTCCTCGAAGCCTTCGAAGACGATGTCGCCACCGTCCATGGCGACCGCCGGCCGCACCCGGGTGTCCAGGAGCTCGCGGATCTGCGCGACGATCTCGGAGTCCTCGCCGCTGGCCTCGACCTCGTCGGTGGCCGCGGAATCCTCCACGATAGTCGGGCGCCCGGCCACGAAATGCTCCATGATGACGCCGAGCACGCCCGGCTTCATCAGGTACCATTCCTTGTCGTCGCGCTTGCTGACGCTGACGAAGTCGTAGCCGAGGAAGACACCGGTGACCCCATCGACCTGGAAGAGCGCCTGGGCGAGCGGCGATCGCGCCGTGTCCTCCTCCGACTTGAACTCGGCGGTGCCCGTCGTCATAACCTGCCGACCCGGCAGGAACTTGAGCGTCGCCGGGTTCGGCGTCTCTTCGGTCTGAATGAACATGGCCACCCTCCAAACGGTCCCGACGACGCCATGCACTCCCAAGGGTGCCGCCCGCCGGACTCGTCCGCATACTTGGGAGCGCGCGCGGTGACGTCAAGCGATCCTCGCGGCGACCGCGCCGCGGCCCCGCTGCTGCCGGGCAGCAACCCGGGCATCGCCAGCCACCTGCGGATCCTCCACGACGGCGGTGTGGCGGGCGAGTCCGATGCCCGGCCGGACCCCGCGGTACCACCGATCGACTGGTTGCTGACTGCCGCCAGCGGTCACACTTCGACGCGCACCCTGATCCGCGATCTGACGGCTCTGCTGTGCGATCGCGGTACCCCGCTGCTGCGCGTCACCTGCTTCGTGCGCACCCTGCACCCGCAGGCCAGCGGCACCTCGGTGGTGTGGATGCGCGATCGGCCGGACCCGCGCGCCGTGCGGGTGCTGCGCGGCATGGAGGACACGCCGGCATTCCAGGCCAGCCCGCTGCCGCTGATCTTCCAGGGCGCCGCCGCCATCCGCCGCCGGCTCGACGTGCCGGAGCAGACCCTGGACTTCCCGGTGCTCGCCGACCTGCGCGAACTGGGCGCCACCGACTATGTGGCGATGCCGCTGGCCTTCTCCGACGGCATGATCAACTTCATCACCTGGTCGACCGACCGGCCGGGCGGCTTCAGCACCGAGGAACTGACGGTTCTGTGGGAACTGCTGCCGGCGCTGTCCCTGCGCATCGAGGTGATCGAGCGGCGCGAACTGACCGCCCAGCTGCTCGAGGTCTATCTCGGCCGCCAGACCGGTCGCCGGGTGCTGGCCGGGGCCATCTCGCGCGGCGAGACCGCATCGCTCCGCGCCGCCGTGTGGTACTCCGACATCAAGGATTTCACGGTGCTGTCCGACCGGCTGCCGCGCCAGGAGCTGATCGACCTGCTGAACGACTACTTCGAGGCCTCGGTCCAGGCGGTCGAGGAACGCGGCGGCGAGATCCTGAAGTTCCTCGGCGACGGCATGCTGGCGATCTTCCCGGCCGAGGGCGACGACGTCCGCGACCAGGCCAGTGCCGATACCGAGGCCTGCCACCACGCCATGGCCGCCGCCCGCGACACCGTCAAGCTGGTGCGGGCGCTCAACCAGCGCCGGCTGCGCCAGGACAAGCCGACCGTCGACTTCGGCATCGCCCTGCATCTCGGCGAGGTCGGCTACGGCAACATCGGCGGGCTGGAGCGCCTGGACTTCACGGTCATCGGCCCGACCGTCAACCTGGCGAGCCGGATCGAGCGCCTGACCCGGAACCTCGGCGTCCGGGTGCTGGCGTCCGCCGACTTCGCGGCCATCGCCGGCGAGACCCTGACGCCGATGGGCCGACACCCGGTCAAGGGCCTGTCGCACCCGGTCGAGGTGTTCGCCCCATCCGACCTGCTGTGAGCCGCCGGTGACCACTGAAGCTCCGGGCGACGGCGACGACCGGGCGATCGCCCGCGCCGGGATGACCATCGGCGTGCTGTCGGTGGTTGCCAAGCTGACGGCCTTCGTGCGCGAGGCGGCGATCGCGGCGGTCTACGGCCGCGGGCCGGAGGTCGACGCCTTCTTCCTGGCGCTGGCGGTGCCGGTGTTCCTGCTGGCCCTGGTCGCGGGGTCCTTCCAGATCGCCCTGGTGCCGGCCTACCTGGCGCGTCGGCGCGCCGACGGCGACCGGGCGGCAGACCGGCTGTTCGCCGCCGCGTTCGGCCGCATGCTGCTGGTGATGGCGGCCAGCGCCCTGGTGATGGCGGCATCGGCGCCCGCCTACCTGCCATGGCTGGCCCCGGCACTGGCGCCGGAGACCCTTACGCTGACCGCCGACCTGTTGTGGATCATGACGCTGTTCGTGGTGACCGGCGCCGGCGCGGTCGCCTGGGGCGGGGTGCTGAACGCGCGGCGGCGGTTCGCGCTGCCGGCGATCGCCCCGGCCTTCACGCCACTGGTGATGGCGGTCCTGCTGCTGGTCGCCCGCGACCGCCTGGGCGTGGCGGCGCTGGCCTGGGGGGCGGTGCTCGGGACGGTGATCGAAGCGGCCCTGGTCGGCGGCGCATTGCGCCGGCTCGGCGGCCGGCTTTTGCCGGTGGCGGGCGCCCCCGACCTCGCTCCATTGCTGCGACGCTGGGGACCGATCCTGTTGGCCAACCTGCTGCTGTACGGCGCCGGCATGCTCGACCAGATGATGGCGGCGATGCTCGGCCCCGGTGCCGCCTCGGCGATCGGCTACGGCGCCAAGCTTGTGTTGGCCGGCCTGCACGTCGCCACCCTGGCGATCGGGGTGGCGATCCTGCCGGCCTATTCCGACCAGGCCGCATCCGGTGACCTGGCGGCGCTGCGCCGGCGGCTGAAGCGCCATGTCGCCCTGGTCGGCACCCTGGCGGTTCCAGCGGTCGCCGCCGCCGCGCTGCTGGCCGAACCGGTGGTGCGGCTGCTGTACCAGCGTGGCGCCTTCGGCCCCGACGACACCGCCCTGGTCTCGGACGTCCTGATCGCCTACGCGATCCAGCTGCCGGCCTATGCCGCCGTCGTGGTGCTGGTGCGGGCCGCCGCGGTGCTCGAGCTCGGTCGCGCGCTCGCCGCCGCCGCCGCCGCCAACCTGGTGCTGACGGTCGGCCTGAACGCCGGATTCATGGCGGTCTGGGGAGTCGTCGGGATCGCGCTGGCAACCGCGCCGGCGTTCCTGGCGACCGCCCTGATCCTCTATGTCGCGGTGATGCGGGGTGCCGGAAGGACCGCCTAACCGCCGCACCGCGCAGGGTGGCGCATCGGATCCTCGCCCCGGCCATCCCGGCGAGCGGCGGCGCGGGAGGCCGCCCGCACATTCGCGGGCGCCAGCACGACCATGTAGCGGTCGACCACGCCCTCGGTCGATCCGAGCCCGAACACCCCGCGATAGACGTCGATGAACTCGCGGTCGGACACCGGCAGCGGCGTGAAGGAATACAGCGGCCCCTGTCCGGCCCGGATCGCCGCGAACTCGGCGAGGCGGCGGGCAACGGCATCGGCCGGCAGGTCGGCGCCATCCTCCCGGCGCAGCAACATCACCCACCGCAGGATGTGGGCGAAATCCATCGGGTCGAACTGCGACCAGGACACGATCCCGCGGCTGTCGGCACGCTCGCCCCAGCCGTCGCGAAGCTCGGCAACCGGATGCTGCTCCGGGATCTCCGCCGGATCGACGGGCCGATAGCTCATGCCCTGGGTCCGATCACGCTTCCGGTCCGACAAACCATTGCCCGACAAGCTTGGCATGCGGCGGAATGGCTGACAAACCGCATCCGTCAGGTGCGTTCCAGCCGGCGCTCGTACAGCGCGATCAGCCGGGCCCGGACCGCCGGCAGGCCGAACTTCTCCTCGACCCGGGCACGGGCCGCGGACGCCATCGCCCGTCGGCGCCCGGGGTCGCCGGCCAGCGCCGCCAGCGCATCGGCCAGGGCGACCGGGTCGCGGGCCGGGACCAGCAGCCCGGTCACGCCGTGCTCCACCGCCTCGCGGCAACCCGGCACGTCGGTCGCGACCGCCGCCCGGCCGCAGGCCGCCGCCTCCAGCACGCTCATGCCCAGCCCCTCGCGATGCGACGGCAACACCGCCAGATGCGCGTGCCGCCAGACCGCCGCCACGTCGTCGGTCGGCCCGGTCCACTCCAGCACACCCTCGGCGGTCCAGGCCCGCAGCCGCGCCTCGGCGATCGCGGTCGGGCTCTCCCGATCCGGCGCGCCGATCAGCCGGATACGCAACGGGGTGCCGCGGTCGCGCAGCAGCCGGGCCGCCGCGGCCAGATCGTCGAGCCCCTTCTCACCCAGCATCCGGCCGACGAACGCCACGACGAGCGGCCCGTCCGGTTCCGGTGCGACCTCGAAACGATCCAGGTCGACGCCGGTGCCGGGCAGCACCGCCACGGTTTCCGGCGCCCGGCCGGAAAGCCGCACCACCGCCGCCCGGTCGTCGGCGTTCAGCACCATCGGGACGACCCCGTCGGGGCCCAGCACCCGGCGCAGCAGCAGCGACACGGCCGGCCGCAGCAGTCGGGCCTTGAGCGAGTCCCCGGTGAAGACATGGCCCAGCCCGGGCAGCCAGGCGAACCGCGCGCCAACCCCGGCGCGCTCGGCCGCCAGGGTGCCGTACAGCACCGGCTTCATCGCCACGCTCTGCACCAGGTCGGGTGCCAGCCGGCGGCACAGCGCCGTCAGCTCGGCGATCGCACGCAGGTCCGCCAGCGGGTCGAGGCCGGTACGATCGAGGCGAAGAAGCGGATGCACCGCAATGCCGGCGGCCCGCACCGCCGCTGCCGACTCCGGTCCACGCCGGCCGCAGCGGGCCGCCAGGTGCACCTCGGCGCCGGCCTCGACCAGCGCCTCGGCGAGCGGCAGGTAATGCAGCCGGAAGAACCAGTCCTCGGCGACGATCCACAGCAGGCGCCGGCCGTTCAGCACGGCCCGGCCAGCATCCGCCGCCCGCCGGCCATCCGCCGTCAGGGCCTCAGGAAGCCGACGATGTCGTAGACTTCCTTGACGACCGGCCCGGCGAGCTCGCGGGCCCGTTCGCCGCCGCGGTGCAGGATCGCGTCGATGGTCGCCGGGTCGTTCGACAACCGCCGCATCTCGGCGCCGATCGGCCCCAGCACCGCGACCGACACCTCGGCCATCGCCTTCTTGAAGTCGCCGAAGCCGCGGCCGCCGAACTCGGCCAGCACCTGCTCGGCGGTCATGTCGGCGAGTGCTGCGTAGATGCCCACGAGGTTGCGAGCCTCCGGCCGCTCCTCGAGCCCGGCCAGCTCGCTCGGCAGCGGCTCGGGGTCGGTCTTGGCCTTGCGGATCTTCTGGGCGATGGCGTCGGCGTCGTCGGTCATGTTGATGCGCGACATGTCCGACGGGTCCGACTTGCTCATCTTCTTGCTGCCGTCGCGCAGGCTCATCACCCGGGTGGCGGTGCCGAAGATCTGCGGCTCGGGCAGCGGGAAGAAATCGACCCCGAACATCGAATTGAAGGCCTGGGCGATGTCGCGGGTCAGCTCCAGATGCTGCTTCTGGTCGTCGCCGACCGGCACGTGGGTGCCCTTGTAGGCCAGGATGTCGGCGGCCATCAGGTTCGGGTACACGAACAGCCCGACCGTGGCGTTGTCGCGGTCCTTGCCGGCTTTCTCCTTGAACTGGGTCATGCGGCCGAGCCAGCCGACCCGGGCCACGCAGTTGAATACCCAGGCCAATTGGGCGTGCTCGGGGACATAGGACTGGTTGAACAGGATGCAGTCGTCCGGGTCGACGCCGCCGGCGATCATGCCGGCCGCCACCTCGCGGGTCGCCTGGCGCAGCTCGGCCGGATCCTGCGGCACCGTGATGGCATGCTGGTCGACCACGCAGAAGATGCATTCGTAGCTCTTCTCGCGCTGCAGTTGCGCCCAGTTCCGGATCGCCCCGAGATAATTGCCGAGAGTGAGGTTTCCGGACGGCTGGATGCCGGAGAAGATACGTCTCATCGTCGTGTGCTCGCGGTGCGCGTGGTTGCCGGACCAGGTCCGGACGGGCACCGGTTTATCCCCGGCCGGGCGCCCGGAATCAAGGGAGACTGGATTCATGCTGCGCGTCCTCGACCAGGCCAACGACCCCGGCAAGGGCCGCGACTCGGAGGACCGCCCCGGTCACCGGGCGGCCGACGGCATCGCCTGGATCATCGACGGTGCCACCGACGTGTGTGCCGGCCGGCTGTTCCCGGAAGCGCCGAGCGACGCCTTCTGGTTCGCCGACGCCGCCCACGCCCTGCTGGAAACCCTGCCGCCGGGACCGCCGGGAGGTGTTGTCGCCGCCCTGATCGACGGCCTGCGCGACCGGGTCGAGGCCGGCACCGGCGCGCCGGTCGGCCGGATCCCGCCCGGCGACATGCCGAGCGCGGCATTGACCTTGATGCAGTTCGATCCGGATTCACAACGACTGATCTTCGCGTCGCTCCCGGACTGCACCGCCATCGTGCTGCCGGCCGCCGGTCCCGCCTTTGCCGTCGAGAAGGCACCGCCCCGCCTCGACGAACAGGACCAGGCCCGTACCCTGATCGCCGCTGGCGCCGACATTCCGGCGGTACTGCGGTCGCAACGGGCGATGATGAACCGCCCGGACGGCTATCCGGTGCTGAGCGTGCACCCGTCGGCGGTCGAGGGCCTGGAAGTGCGGACCCACGACGCCGCGTCCGGGACCCGGGTGCTGCTGTGCACCGACGGCTTCTACCGGCTGGTCGACATGTACCGCCTGCTCGACGACGAGGAATTGATCCGGTCCGCGCTCGACCAGGGGCTGGCGACGCTGCTGCGCCGACTGCGCGGCTTCGAGGCCGACGCCGCCGAAGACGCCCGCTACGGCCGCTTCAAGACCTCCGACGACGCCGCGGCGCTGCTGGTGGAGATTGCCTGACGCTCAACCTCGCCGCCGCAGCGCCGCCTTCAGCTCGGCCGGGGCGGCGGCGCCCAGCAGCGTGCCGACCCCGGCATAGACCACGAGGCCGACGGCGACCACCGCCGCCAGCGCCGCCGCACCCTCGGCGCTACCGGCGGTCAGCCACGGCTCCAGGCCATGCGCCGCGGCCGCCACCGCCGCCGCCATCACCGCCGCCGCGCCGACGATCCGCGGTGCCCGGGCACGCAATCTCGCGTCGACGCGGAGATGCCCGCGCCGGGCCAGCAGCCAGGCCAGCAGACCTGCGTTCAGCCAGGCCGCCAGGGTGGTGGCGAGCGCGATGCCGACATGGGCGAACAACGGCATCAGCACGAGGTTGAACGCCAGGTTGGCCAGCACGCCGACGACCGCCACCTTGACCGGCGTGGCGGTGTCGCGTCGGGCGAAGAATCCGGGCTGGAACGCCTTGATCAGCACGAAGGCCGGCAGACCGGCGGCGAACGCCGCCATCGCGGCCGCCGTGGCGTTGCCGTCAGCGGCGCCGAACTTGCCGCGCTCGAACAGCACCGCGGTCAGGGGATCGGCGATCACGGCCAGCGCCGCCGCCGCCGGCAGGGTGAGCAGCAGGCCCATCTCGATCGCCCGGTTCTGTGTGTTCGCAGCCTCCGTTTCGCTACCGGAACGCACCTGTCGAGCCAGCATCGGCAGCAGCGCCGTGCCGATCGCCACCCCGACCACCCCGAGCGGCAACTGCACGACCCGGTCGGCGTAGTACAGGAACGACACCGAACCGGCCGGCAGCAGCGAGGCCAGCATCACGTCAACCAGCAGGTTGACCTGCACGACGCCGGCGCCGAGCGCCGCCGGCAGCATCAGCTTCAGCAGCCGGCGGACTTCGGGGGTCAGCCGCGGCCGGCGCAGCCGCGGCAGCACGCCCTCGCGCCGGCAGACCTCGGCCAGGAACAGCGCCTGGGCGACGCCGGCGAGCGCCACGCCCCAGGCCAGCGCATGACCCGGTGTCTCCAGGGCGCCGGCCGCCAGCGCCAGGGCGGCGATCAGCACTAGGTTCAGCAGGATCGGTGCCGCCGCCATCGCCCAGAACTTGTCGAGGCTGTTCAGGATTCCGCCCCACAGCGCCACCAGCGAGATCAACGGCAGATAGGGGAAGGTGATGCGGGTCAGTTCGACCGCCAGGCCGAAACGCTCGGGATCGTCGGCGAAACCCGGGGCCAGCACCAGCATGGCCCAGGGCATCGCCAACTCGATCGCCAGCAGGAAGGCCAGCAGCACCGCCAGCAGCACCGCCTGGACCTCGGCCGCGAAGTCGACGGCGGCCTTGCGGCCGTCGGCCTCCAGCGAGCCGGCGAACATCGGCACGAAGGCGACGGTCAGCGCGCCCTCGCCGGTCAGTCGCCGGAAGAAGTTCGGCAGCTTGAACGCCACGAAGAAGGCGTCGGCCACCGGCCCGGCCCCCAGCAGGGCGGCGATCAGGATATCGCGCACGAAGCCGGTTACCCGGCTGACCAGGGTGAAGCCGCCGACGGTGGCGATGGCGCGGACCAGGGACATGGAAGCGAGGACCTACGCGATTCGGGGGACGGCGGATAGCGCGGGATCGCGGCGCGACGAAGGCACGGTCACGCCGCCTTGCGCTCCGCGGCGGTGCCAAGCGCCTTCATCAGCGCTTTGCGGATATCCTCGAGCTTGCTCTTGCTGTCGATCTTCAGGCCGAACACGTCCTTCAGGTAGAACACGTCGACGAACCGCTCGCCGTAGGTCGAGATCGAGGCCGAGTGGATCTGCACCCCGACCCCGGCCAGCGCCCTGGTCATGCGCCACAGCACCCCCGGCGCGTCGCGGCCGTTCACCTCGACCACGGTGTGGGTGACGCTGGCCTTGTTGTCGATCAGCACCCGCGGCGGCACCCGCAGCGCCCGGGTCCGGCGCCCGAGCGTCGGCTTGCGGGCCTCGAGCGCCCGGTCGACTCGCAGCGTGCCGCCGAGCGCCCGCTCGATCGCGGAGGCCAGCTTGGCGATCCGGTCGGGCCGGTCGAACGGCTTGCCGATCTCGTCCTGGATCATGAAGGTGTCGAGCGCCATGCCGTTGGACAGCGTGAAGATCCGCGCGTCCACCACGTCGGCGCCGGACGCCGCCATGGCGCCGGCGATGCGCGAGAACAGTCCCGGGTGGTCGGTGGCGTAGACCGTCACCTCGGTAACGGCGCGCGCCGTGTCGACCCGGGTGTCGACCGCCAGATGGGCGCCGTCGAGCGTCGCCTGACGGACCAGCCGGGCATGCCGGGCATGGGTGTCCGGGTCGAAGGCCAGCCAGTAGCCCGGATAGCCGAGCGCGGAATGCACCTCGACGTCGGCGGCACTCCATTCCGGCAGGGCGTCGGCCAGCCGGTTCTTGGCGGCCTCGATGCGGGCCACGGTGCCGCGCCGCACGGAGTCCCCGGAAAGCGCCTCGTAGGCGCGGTAGTACAGGTCGCGCAGCAGCTGCGCCTTCCAGCCGTTCCAGACATGCGGCCCGACCCCGCGGATGTCGGCGACGGTCAGCACCAGCAGCAGACGCAGCCGTTCCGGCGACTGCACGATCTTCACGAAGTCCTCGACCGTCTTCGGGTCGTTGACGTCGCGTTTGAAGGCGGTGTTCGACATCATCAGGTGCCAGCGCACCAGCCAGGCGACGGTGTCGGTCTCCTCCTCGCTCATGCCGAACCGCGGGCACAGCCGCCGGGCCACCCGCTCGCCGAGGACCGAGTGGTCGCCGCCGCGGCCCTTGGCGATGTCGTGCAGGAACACCGCGACATACAGGGCCCGCCGCGACAACACCTTGTGCACCACCTCGGTGGCGATCGGGGCGATATCCTTCAAGGCGCCGGCCTCGATGTCGTGCAGCACCGAGAGGCATTGCAGGGTGTGCTCGTCGACCGTGTACAGGTGGTACATGTCGAACTGCATCTGGGCAATCACGCGGCCGAAGTCCGGCACGAACTTGCCGAGCACGCCGGCCTCGCTCATCCGCCGGAGGATCGGCGCCGGGTTGCGGGCGCTGCTCAGCATCTCCAGGAACAGCCGGTTGGCCTCGGGATCCTTGCGCAGCGCGGCGTCGACCCGACCCAGGTTCTGGGTGATCAGTCGCAGCGCCTGCGGATGCACCATGGCATTGCGCGCCTGCGCCTCGTGGAACATCCGCACGATGTTGACCGGATCGCGGGCGAAGGCCTCGTCGTCCTGCACGGTGATGCGGTCGGCCTCGATCTTGAAGTCGCCGAAGCGCTCCTCGGTCAGCAACCGCGACAGTCGGACCCAGGGGCGCCGGCGCTTGTGCTCGGATTCGATGGCGGCGCAGAAGATGCGGGTGAGGTCGCCGACGTCCTTGGCGGTCAGGTAGTAGTGCTTCATGAAGCGTTCGACCGCGACGGCGCCGGCGTGGTCGGTGTAGCCGAGCCGCTCGGCGATCACCGGCTGCATCTCGAAGGTCAGCCGCTCCTCGGCCCGGCCGGACAGGTAATGCAACCAGCAGCGGATGGTCCACAGCAGCTTCTGCGCCTTGGCGAAGCGTCGCGCCTCGGCCAGGGTCAGCACCCCGCGGTCGACCAGCCGGGTGACATCGTCGACCCGGTACACGTATTTGCCGATCCAGAACAGAGTGTGCAGGTCGCGCAGGCCGCCCTTGCCGTCCTTGATGTTCGGTTCGACGACATAGCGGGAATCGCCGAGCCGGCGATGGCGATCGTCGGATTCCTGCAGCTTGGCCTCGACGAAGCCGAGCGGCGAGCCCGAGGCGACGTCCTTGTCGAACCGCTCGCGCAGCTCGGCGTACAGCGCTTCGTCGCCCCACAGGAAGCGCGACTCCAGCAGGGCCGTGCGGATCGTCACGTCGGCCTTGGCCTGGCGGATGCATTCCTCGCAGGACCGCGTCGAGTGCCCGACCTTCAGGCCGAGGTCCCAGAGCATGTACAGCAGGTACTCGACGATCTGCTCGCCCCGCGGGGTCTGCTTGTAGGGTCGCAGGAACAGCAGGTCGACGTCGGATTCCGGCGCCATCTCGCCGCGCCCGTAGCCGCCGACCGCGGCGATCGCGATGCGCTCGGCGGTCGTCGGGTTGGTGGCCGGGAACTCGTGCTCGGTCGCCAGCCGGGCGGCCGCCTCGATCAGCCGGTCCATCAGCCAGGCGTTCTGCCGCACGCAGGCGGCGCCGTCGTTGCTGGCCTCGAAGCGCCGGCGAACCTCGGCGTTACCCGCGGCCAGGGCGTCCTTGAGCCGGGCCAGCACCGCCGTCCGCCGCGCCCCGGCCTCGTTCTCGGCGGCGACGATCCGGTCGATGTCAGCGGCGAGTGCGGCGGCGTCGCAGATCGACTTCGCGTTCGGCACGCGCTTGCGGACGACGGCGAGGCCGTCGACGTCGGCGGGCCCGACGCCGCCCGTGGCCGGGTCGGCCGGGACCCCGCTGTCCGGCGCCAGGTCGGTGGCAGCCATGCATCCTCCGGCGAATCAGTCGGCGGAGCATAAAGCCAGGACCCGCCGCCGTCACGCTGCCGTCGATCGCCGACCCCGGCCGTCCACGAGCCCGACTTCATGGCGGCTTGCGACCGGCGTGCGAATCCCGGAGGCTCGCATCGGCAGGCTTCCGGAGGATGGTGCAGATGGCGACCGGGCGGGCGGACGTGGTGATCGTGGGTGGCGGGGCGGTCGGCTCCGCGGCCGCCTATTTCCTGGCGGCCGAGCCGGGCTTCGGCGGCCGCATCGTGGTGGTCGAGCGCGACCCGACCTACGCGCGCGCCTCCACGCCGCTGTCGGCCGGCGGCATCCGCCAGCAGTTCTCGATCCGCGAGAATGTCGAGATCGGACTGTTCGCCCGCGATTTCGTCGGCCGTGCCGGCGAGTTGCTGAGCGTCGACGGCGAAACCCCCGACCTCGGCTTCGTCGAGGCCGGCTATCTGTTCCTGTCGACCGCCGACGGCCGGGCGGTTCTGGCCGAGAACCACGCGGTTCAGACCGGCGCCGGCGCGGCCATCGCCTGGCTGGACCCGGACGGGCTCGCCGCCCGGTTCCCGTGGCTGAATGTCGACGGCCTCGCCGCCGGCACTTTCGGCGAACGCGGCGAGGGCTGGCTCGACCCCAACACCCTGCTGCAGGCCTTGAAGCGCAAGGCCAGGGCACTCAGCGCCGAGTACCGGGCCGACGAGGTGGTGGCGATCGAACGGGGCACCGTTGGCGTCGAGGCGGTACGGCTGGCCTCGGGGGAACGGATCGAATGCGGAACGGTTCTGGTCGCCGCCGGCGCCAACTCCGGGGCGGTCGCGCGGATGGCCGGGGTCGCGCTGCCGGTCGGCCCGCGCATCCGCACCATCTACCAGATCGCCTGCCGGGAAGCCCTGCCGCGACTGCCGTTGACCATCGACCCGAGCGGCGTGTTCGTACGGCCCGAGGGTGCGGGCTATATCTGCGGGGTGTCGCCGCCGGAGGACGACGACCCGGAATCCTGGGAGATCGAGGTCGACTGGCGTTGGTTCGAGGAGGTCGTCTGGCCGGCCCTGGCGCAGCGCATTCCGGCCTTCGAGGCGGTCAAGCTGACCGGCGCCTGGGCAGGGCCCTACGACTACAACGCGCTCGATCAGAACGCGGTGATCGGCCGGCACCCGTCGATCGGCAACCTGCTGTTCGCCACCGGCTTCTCCGGCCACGGCCTGCAGCAGGCCCCCGCCGCCGGCCGCGCGGTCATGGAACTGGTCGTCCATGGCGGTTTCCGGACCATCGACCTGAGCCGTTTCGGTATCGAACGGATCCTGGAGGGCCGGCCGCTGAAGGAACGCAACGTGGTGTAAGAGGCGGGCCCCGGTCAGGCCTCTGCCACGCCCAGCCGTCGCTCGATCCGCTCGACTCTGCCGTCCAGCCGATCAAGCTGCCGATTGACGCCGACAAGCCGCTCGTCGAGGCCGTTGATCCTGTGATTCACGGAGACGAGCTCCTCCTCGACGCCGGTGGTAAGGCGCTTGAGATCAGCGACGTCCGCACGCAGCAACTGAATCCCGGCATCCAGGCGCCGGAGGTACTGCAGGACGATGTTGTCGGGCTCCCGGGCCATGGCGGCATCCTATCGCGAAGACGGGTCGCTGCGGACTATGGAAGGCAGTGCCGCCGTTTCATCCTTCCGCCGGCTTGGTCTCGAGCCCATACGCCGCATCGAGCGTCTGACGCGGCGCCGGCTCGTCGGATGCGGCACCCGTACCTGCGCCTCCCCGATGCTCCGGTTGACACCGTCCGAGGCCCCACTTAATTAGTGATCAATAACTCATTAGAAATGCCGACATGCGCATCCGTAAGAGTGCGAAAGCCCGCAAGGCCGAGATCATCGACGCCACCTTGCGACTGGCCGACGAACACGGCCCCGGGCGGTTGACGACCGAAGCGGTGGCGGACGCCGTCGGCCTGACCCAGCCGGGCATATTCCGGCACTTCCGCAAGAAGCAGGATCTGTGGGACGCCGTCTCGGCCCATGTCGGCGAGCTGATGGAGGCCCGCTGGGCGAAGGTGCAAAGCCCGGACACCGCCCCGATCGACCAGATCCGCGCCACGGTAGCCGCCCAACTGGGACTGATCCAATCGACACCGGCGATCCCGGCGATCCTGTTCTCGCGGGAGCTGCACACGAAGAACAAGGGCCTGCGCAACGCCTTCTTCGGCCTGTTGCGCCGCTTCCACGACGTGATCGCCGGTCTCGCCGCGAACGCAAGGCAGGCCGGGGAGCTGCGGGCCGAAATCGATCCGGACGACGCCGCCTTCCTCATCATCGCTCTGATCCAGGGTCTGGCCGTCAGATGGTCGATCAGCGGGCGCAGCTTCGACCTGGAGGGGGAAGGCTGCCGCCTCCTCGACGTCCAATTGCAGGGGCTCCGGCCCACAGGCATCACAGGGAGGCCGTCGTGAGAAAACGGATTGCCAAGTATCTCCTGATGTTCCTGGTCGCGGGGGCTGGCGGGGCAGCGGTCTTCCTGTTCATCGCCATGCGCCCGCTGGCCGTCGAGCTGGCGCGACCGGCCGAGAACGTGCCGGTGCAGGTCTTCGGCCTGGGGACGGTGGAGGCCCGTGTGCTCTCGAAGATCGGCTTCGAGGTCGGGGCCGCGCTCGTCGAGCTCAATGCCGATCATGGCGACCATGTGCGGAAGGGCGCGGTGCTCGCGCGGCTGCAAAGCGCCGAGCAGGAGGCGCGGGTCGCCAAGGCCCGGGCGGGGATCGTCAGAGCCGAAGCCGCGGTCAAGGTCGCCGAGGCGGTCGTCGGCAAATCCCGCGCGGTGCTGGCCCAGAAGCATCAGTCGAACAAGCGCAAGCAGACACTGGTCGTCCGGCAGACGGTGTCGGTGGAAGCCGCCGAGGAAGCCCAGATGGAGGAGGACGTAGCCGCCGCTGACCTCGCCGTTGCGATCAGCGATGTCGCGGTTGCCGAGGCCGCGCTCGAAGACGCCAGAGCACAGTACGCCTACGAGCAGGCGCTTCTTGAGCACCATGTTCTCACGGCGCCGTATGATTCGGTCGTCGTGGCACGCCACAAGGAACCGGGTACCGTCCTGAGCGCCGGCGAGCCACTGTTCACGCTGGTGGCGCCGGACACGGTCTGGGTGCTGGCCTACGTCGATGAGGCGCGGGCGGGCGACATCCGCCTGGGCCAGCCCGCCGAGGTCCGCCTGCGGTCCCAGCCCCGCCGGCCGCTGCCGGGGCATGTCGCCCGTATCGATATCGAAAGCGACAGAGTGAGCGAGGAGCGCCGGGTCTACATCGCCTGCGACCAATGCCCGGGAAGCTTCCATCTCGGCGAGCAGGCCGAAGTACTGGTCACGACGAGCGTTCTCGACGGGGCGCTGCTGGTACCCGAAGCGGCGGTCACCGGTTTCGACGGGATCAGCGGCAGCGTCTGGTCCGTCGAGGATGGCGAGCTGCGCCGCCGCGAGGTCACGTTCGGCCGGCGGACACTCGATTCGCGCCTCGAGATCATCGACGGTCTGCCCGAAGGCGCCCGCGTCGTCAGCGCCCTGCGTCCGGGCCTGCGCGAAGGCCGGGCGGCGGACGGCCGGGGGGAGTCGGCACCATGAATCTGGCTTACCGTGATATCCGTCACAATCTCGGGCGCTTTCTGCTCACCTGCTTCGGCCTCAGCCTGCTGCTGGGCGTCGTCCTCTCGATGATCGGGATCTACCGGGGACTGGTCGAGGACGCCTTGACGCTGGTGCGGGCGCCGGCCGTCGATGTGTGGGTGGTGGAGTCGGGAACGCGCGGGCCATTCGCCGAGTCCTCTCGGATTCCCGGCGACACGCGCGAGGCCATTGCCCGCCTCCAGGGCGTAGGCGCCGCGGGCAGCGTGACCTATCAGTCCGTCGAGACGCTCCATGTCGGCCAGAAACTCCGGCTCTACGTTGTCGGCTACGAGCCCGGCCGCCCTGGCGGCCCCGACCGGCTCGTCGCCGGCCGAACTATTGGCCGAAGTCACTACGAGTTGGTTGCCGACACACGATCCGGCCTGGCACCGGGCGACCGGGTCGAACTGGGTCGCGATACCTTCACGGTGGTCGGCCTGACCGACGGGCAGGTATCCTCCGGCGGCGACCCGGTCGTCTACATCACGCTGAAGGATTCCCAGCAGCTTCAGTTCGAGCTGGCCCCTCCGGCCGCGCGACGGGAGATCGCCCGCGGTACCGGTCCCGGCGACACGGATACCATCAATGCCGTCGTCGCCCGCGTCTCGCCCAACGTGTCGCCGGAGGACGTGGCCGAATCGGCGCGCCGCTGGAAGCATCTGGCGGCGATGAGTCAGGCCGAGCAGGAAATCATCCTGACCCGGTCCGTGGTCGAGCGGGCGCGCAAGCAGATCGGGCTGTTCACCGCCATCCTTCTGGTGGTCTCCGCCGTGATCATCGCGTTGATCCTGTACACCATGACCATGGACAAGATCCGGGAGATCGCGACCCTCAAGCTCATCGGGGCGCCGGACCGCACGATCGTCGGCCTGATCCTGCAGCAGGCCCTTGCCATGGGCGTGATCGGCTTCGGCTTCGGTGCGCTCCTGATCACCACGATCAAGGACTACTTCCCGCGCCGCGTCGTCCTGCAGCCGGAAGACGGCCTCGCCCTGGCGGCGGCGGTGATCTTGATCTGCGTGCTCGCGAGCGGCCTCGGCCTGAGACTGGCCCTCAAGGTCGACCCGGCGACGGCCCTGGGGGGCTGACCATGAACGATCCGGCCGGCAGGAGCCCGCTTGTCCAGGTACGCCATGTTGCGAAGCACTTCTGGGAAGGGGAAACCCGCGTCGATGCCCTGCGCGACGTCAGCCTGGACGTATATCCCGGCGAGGTGGTGGCACTGCTCGGCCCGAGCGGATCGGGCAAGACGACGCTGCTCAACGTCATCGGCTGCATCATCGAGCCGAGCCGCGGTCAGGTTAGCCTCGACGGCGAGACCGTCTACGACGGGCGCTGGCTGCGGCACGATCTGCGCAAGCTGCGGCTGGAGAAGATCGGCTTCATCTTCCAGTTCCACAACCTCCTCCCGTTCCTCAACAGCACCGAGAACGTGGCGATCGTGTTGAGCCTGGCGGGATACGACGCGGCAGCCTCCAGGAAGCGCGCGGTCGAGCTCCTGGACTACCTGGAGGTCGGACACCGCAAGAACGCGATGCCCGCCAATCTGTCGGGTGGCGAGGCCCAGCGGGTCGCAATCGCCCGCGCGCTCGCCAACCGGCCCCGGATCATCCTTGCCGACGAGCCCACGGCGGCCCTCGACTCGCAGCGGGCCGGGATCGTCATGGACCTGCTGCGCAAGGTCGCGGCCGAACAGCATGCGGCGATCCTGGCCGTCACCCACGACGAGAAGATCTTCGACCGCTTCGACCACATCTTTCACCTGCGGGACGGCGCGCTGGTCGCCGCGACCACCGAACCCGAGCGGATGGGGAGCCGAACCTAGAACTCGAGCCGATTGCCTGAACTTGCGCCAGACGCTCGGGGCACCGGCTGTTCCCGCCAGGACCCGCCCCGCCACGCGACGGCCGACGGCATGTCAGCGCTCCGTCAGCTTGGCCTTCAGCGCGTACAGCGCGTCGAGTGCTTGGCGCGGGGTCAGTTCGTCGGGGTTGAGCGCCGCCAGCGCCGCCGCGACCGGGCTCGGTTCGGCGTCGGCGGCCGCCACGGTCTTCGAGCTCGGCCGGGCCGCCGAGAACAGCGGCAGGTCCTCCATCAGGTCGCGCGGCGCCGCGCCCTGCGCGCCGGTCTCCAGGCGGTGCAGTACCTCCTCGGCGCGCGCCACCACGGCCGGCGGCAGGCCGGCCAGCTTGGCGACGTGGATGCCGTAGGAGCGGTCGGCGGCGCCCGCGATCACCTCGTGCAGGAACACCACGTCGCCCTTCCACTCCTTGACCGCCATGGTGTGGCAGGTCAGCGCCACCAGCCGGTCGGCGAGCGCCGTCAGCTCGTGGTAGTGGGTGGCGAACAGCGCCCGGCAACGGTTGCTCTCGTGCAGGCTCTCGACCGTCGCCCAGGCGATCGACAGCCCGTCATAGGTGGCGGTGCCGCGGCCGATCTCGTCGAGGATCACCAGCGCCCGCGGCCCGGCAAGGTTCAGGATCGCCGCGGTCTCGACCATCTCGACCATGAAGGTCGAGCGGCCGCGCGCCAGGTCGTCGGCCGCCCCGACCCGGCTGAACAGCCGGTCGACCACGCCGATCCGCGCACTCGCCGCCGGCACGAAGCTGCCGGCCTGGGCCAGCACCGCGATCAGCGCGTTCTGCCGTAGGAAGGTCGACTTGCCGGCCATGTTCGGCCCGGTAACCAGCCAGACCCGGTCGTCGGGGCCGAGCCGGCAGTCGTTGGCGACGAACGCGCCCGGGCCTTCCGGCAGGGACGCCTCGACCACCGGATGGCGCCCGGCCTCGACCGCGAAGCCGAAGCCGTCGTCGATCGCCGGCCGGCACCAGTCGCGGGATGCCGCCAGGTCGGCCAGCGCCGCCGCCACGTCGAGCCGGGCCAGCGCCGCCGCCGCCAGCCCGATCGCCCCGGCCTGCGCCAACACGGCGGCAGCCAACGCCCCGAACACCTCCTGCTCGAGCGCCAGCGCCCGGTCGGCGGCGGTCGAGACCTCGCGCTCCAGTTCGCCGAGCTCGACCGTGGTGAAGCGCACCGCATTGGCCATGGTCTGGCGGTGGATGAAGCCGTCGCGGCCCATCAGCTTGTCGGCATGGACCGCCGTCACCTCGACGAAGTAACCGAGCACGTTGTTGTGCTTGACCTTCAGCGAACCGACCCCGGTCTCGCCGGCATAGCGGGTCTGCAGGCCGGCGATCAGCCGCCGGCTCTGGTCGCGCAGGCCGCGCAGGCGATCAAGCTCGGGGTCGTGGCCGGACGCCACGAAGCCGCCGTCGCGGGCCAGCAGCGGCAGTTCGGCGGCCAGCGCCCCGCCCAGCATGGCGACCATGCCATCGTGATCGCCGAGATCGTCGAGCGCCTCGATCACCGCCGGCGGCGGCGGCTCCAGCGGGCCGGTGCCGGCGACCGCGGCGCGCACCGCCGGGACCTCGGCCAGGGCGTCGCGGATCGCCGCCAGGTCGCGCGGCCCGCCGCGTTCCAGCGCCAACCGCGACAGCGCGCGGTCGACGTCCGGGATCCGCCGCAGGGTCTCGCGGAGGTCGCCGCGGGCCTGCGGCGACATCACGAAGAACTGCACGGCGTCGAGTCGCCGGTCGATCGCCGCCGGATCGGTCAGGGGGGCCGCCAGCCGGGCCGACAGCAGCCGGGCCCCGGACCCGGTGACGGTCCGGTCGAGCACCGCCAGCAGGCTGCCGCGGCGCTCGCCCGACAGGGTCCGGGTGAGCTCGAGGTTGCGCCGGGTGGCGGCGTCGATCTCCATCAGCCCGCCGGGGCTCCAGCGCCTGAGTTCGGCCAGCCGCGGCAGCTTGCCCTTCTGGGTCAGCTCCAGGTAGTCGACCAGCGCCCCGGCGGCGCCCAGTTCGGCCCGGCCGAACGCCCCGAAACCGTCGAGCGCGGCGACGCCGTACAGGGCTTCGAGCCGGCGCCGGCCGTTCTCGCTGTCGAATCGACTGCCCGGCAGCACCGAGGCGCTCGACCGCCACTCGCCCAACGCCGCGGCCAGCGCCGGGTCCTGGTCGAGCCGTTCCGGCACCAGCAACTCGGCCGGCGACAATCGGGCCAACGCCGCCTCCAGACCGCGCGGATCGACCGGCTGGGCCTGAAAATCGCCGGTCGACATGTCGACCCAGGCGAGACCGAGCCCGCCGCCAGCCTCGGCCAGGGCGGCCAGATAGTTGTTCCGGCGGGCGTCGAGCAGGCTGTCCTCGGTCAGGGTGCCCGGGGTGACGATCCGCACCACCGCGCGCCGGACCACCGACTTGCCGCCGCGCTTCCTGGCCTCGGCCGGATCCTCGGTCTGCTCGCACACCGCCACCCGGTGACCCTGGCGGATCAGCCGGGCGAGATAGGCCTCGGCGGCATGCTGCGGCACCCCGCACATCGGGATCGGCTCGCCCTGGTGCTGGCCACGCTTGGTGAGGGTGATGTCGAGAGCCTGGGCGGCGATCACCGCGTCGTCGAAGAACATCTCGTAGAAGTCGCCCATCCGATAGAACAGCAGGCAGTCCGGATGCTCGCGCTTGACCTGGAAGAACTGCGTCAGCATCGGGCTGGCGCCGTCCAGGCGGGCGTCGAAATCGACGCCGGTCGCCTCGGCTCCAGTGGCGTCGGTCCCGGGGGCGCCGGCGGCGGAATCGGCGGGTTCGTTCTCGAGGGCGGCGTCGCTCAAGGGTTCGGTCGTGGTTTGCTTCGGGTCGGGGGATATCGGTGCCGGCACCCTATCATGCCGACGACGTCGATCACCATGGCGCGGGATCGCCCTTTTCGCGAGCCCGGCCGGCCGCTACGGTCTAGGCAGAGGCGCATTACGACGCCGGGAGGAAACGTTGCCCCGAGGCGTTCGAATCGGGGCGACCGCGAGGAGCGACATGGACACCGACAAGGACACACTGGCCCGGGACGCGCTGCTGTTTCACTCGAGCGGCCGGCCGGGCAAGATCGAAATCACGCCGACCAAGCCGCTGACGACGCAGCGCGAACTGTCACTGGCGTATTCGCCCGGCGTCGCGGTTCCATGCCTGGAGATCGAGAAGAACCCGGCGGCCGCCTACGACTACACCAGCCGCGGCAACCTCGTCGGGGTGATTTCCAACGGCACCGCCGTGCTCGGCCTCGGCGACATCGGGGCGCTCGCCTCCAAGCCGGTGATGGAAGGCAAGGCGGTGCTGTTCAAGCGCTTCGCCGACATCGACGGCATCGACCTGGAGGTCGACACCCGCGACGTCGACGAGTTCGTCAATTGCGTGCGCTTCCTCGGCCCGACCTTCGGCGGCATCAACCTCGAGGACATCAAGGCACCGGAATGCTTCATCATCGAGCAGCGGCTGAAGGAGCTGCTCGACATACCGGTGTTCCACGACGACCAGCACGGCACCGCCATCATCGCCGCCGCCGCGCTGATCAACGCCCTGCACCTGACCGGCCGTGACATCCGCGAGACGCGACTGGTGGTCAACGGCGCCGGCGCCGCCGCGATTGCCTGCGTCGAGCTGCTCAAAGCCATGGGCATGCCGCACGAGCACGTCATCCTGTGCGACACCCGCGGGGTCATCTACCAGGGCCGCACCCAGGGTATGAACCAGTGGAAGTCGGCGCACGCGGTGGTCACCGATCGCCGCACCCTGGCCGAGGCGCTGGAAGGCGCCGACGTATTCTTCGGACTGTCGGCCAAGGGCGCGGTGACCCAGGACATGGTGCGGGCCATGGGCCCGCAGCCGATCATCTTCGCGATGGCGAACCCGGACCCGGAGATCACCCCGGAGGAGGTCAAGGAGGTCCGCGACGACGCCATCATCGCCACCGGCCGGTCCGACTACCCGAACCAGGTCAACAACGTGCTCGGCTTCCCGTACATCTTCCGCGGCGCCCTGGATGTGCGGGCCTCGGAAATCAACGAGGCCATGAAGATCGCCGCCGCCAACGCGCTGGCCGAGCTGGCGCGCCAGGACGTGCCGGACGAGGTCGACGCCGCCTATGCCGGCCGGCGCCTGCACTACGGCCGCGAGTACATCATCCCCGCGCCCTTCGACCCGCGCCTGATCATCCATGTGTCGGCGGCGGTCGCGCTGGCGGCGATGGAGACCGGCGTTGCCCGCAAGCCGATCGAGGACATGGACGCCTATCGCGCCTCGCTGAGCGCCCGCCTCGACCCGTCGGCGGGCAGCCTGCAGCGCATCCTGGACACGATCCGCAAGACCCCGAAACGGGTGGTGTTCGCCGAGGGCGAGGAGGAGAAGACCATCCGCGCGGCGGTCGCCTTCCAGGGCGGCGGCTACGGCGTCCCGGTACTGATCGGCCGCGAGGAACGGATCCGCGACAAGATCGCCGAGATGGGCATCGCCGGCGCCGACCAGATCGAGATCCACAACGCCCGGCTGTCCCGCTTCAATCAAAAGTACATAGAGTTCCTCTACAAGCGCCTTCAGAGGAACGGCGCTATGCAACGGGACTGCCAGCGGATGGTCAACCAGGACCGCAACGTTTTCGCCGCCTGCATGGTGGCGACCGGCGATGCCGACGCCATGGTGACCGGGCTGACCCGCAGCTTCGGGGTCTCGGTCGACGACATCACGCGGGTGATCGACGAGCGCCCGAACGAGCTACTGATGGCGCTCACCGTGGTGATCGTGCGCGGGCGTACCGTGTTCATCGCCGACACCAACGTGAACGAGCTGCCGACACCGGAGCAGCTCGCCGACATCGCCTGCCAGGCGGCCGCCAAGGCGCGGTCGTTCGGGCACGAGCCGCGGGTCGCGATGATGTCGTTCTCGAACTTCGGCAATCCGATGCGCGAGAAGGCCGAGCGCATCCGGCAGGCCGTCGAGGTCCTGGATTCCCGGGATGTCGACTTCGAATACGACGGCGAGATGTCGGCCGACGTGGCGCTCGATCCGGAAGTGCGGAAGCTCTATCCGTTCTGCCGGCTGTCCGGGCCCGCCAATGTGCTGGTCATGCCGGCGCTGCATTCGGCCAACATCTCCTACAAGCTGCTGCAGCGCTTCGGCGGCGGCTCGGTGATCGGGCCGATCCTGATGGGCCTGGAGAAGCCGGCGCAGATCGTGCAAATGGGCGCGACGGTGTCCGACCTCGTGAACGCCGCCGCGATCGCCGCGCATGAGGCGATCCTCGCCTGACCGACACCGCCGGCCCCCCGCTCGGGCGCAAAGTGGAGAGGCCATGACCGAGGAGCGCACCAGCGGGACGGCCCGGCCGGCCGCCGGCGCCGAAAGCCGGACCCCCCCGGCTTCGGTCCGGGCAGCGGCGGCGCGTGCGACCGTCATCTTGCTGCTGCCGACCGCGGCGGTGCTGCTCGGTCTGACCGCCACCGACGCCCTGAGCGTCGCGCAGGGCGTCGTCGGCCTGGCGGTGGTCGCGCTCGCCACCTTCCTGCTGGTCCGCCGGCACTATGTCGAGTTGGCGGTCTTGCGGCGGCATTTCGAGGAACGCGCGGCCGCCGACGACCCGCGGGCCGGCATGGCCGGGCGTCCCGGCGACCTCGGGGACGTCGGCGCGGTCGCCGAAGTGGCGCTGGCGCTCGAACGGGCCGACCGCACGGCCCTCGGGTGGATCGAGCGGACGCTCCGGCTGTCACAGGCCCGCGCGGTCGTCATCGAATCGATTCCCGACCCGCTGCTGCTGATCGACGCGCGCGGCCGGGTCGCCCAGGCGAACCGGGCGGCGCGCCGGCAGTTCGGCCAGCAGATCGTCGATCGCGACCTGTCGACGGTCATCCGCCATCCGGAGGTCCTGGCGACGGTTCGCCGTGCCCTGGCCGGCAAGCCCGGCGGCGACGTCGAGATCGCGCTCGCGGCGCCGGTCGAGCAGGTGTTCAACATCCGCGTCGAATCCCTGAGGGAAGACGACCGGGCCGACGGGCCGGGCGGAGCCACCGCCCTGATGCTGTTCGTCGACCTGTCGTCGGTCCGGCGCGCCGAGCAGATGCGGGTGGATTTCGTCGCCAATGTCAGCCACGAACTGCGCACCCCGCTGGCGACTCTGCTCGGCTTCATCGAAACGCTGCAGGGCCCGGCTCGCGACGACGCCGACGCCCGCGACCGCTTCCTGGACATCATGAAGGCGCAAGGCCACCGCATGAGCCGGTTGGTGAACGATCTGCTGTCGCTGTCCCGGATCGAGACCAACGAGCACAAGCCACCGTCGGATCGCATCGACCTGCTGCCATTGCTGCAGAGCGTCAAGGCGACCCTGGACCTGGAGGCACGCCGCAAGGACATGCGGGTCCGCCTGGAGGTCGACGCCGCGCTGCCGGACGTCGTCGGCGCCGAGGACGAACTGGTGCAGGTGGTGCAGAACCTGCTCGACAACGCCATCAAGTACGGCCGACCCGGAACCGAGATCGACCTGGCGGCACGGCCCGCCGACCACGTCCCCGCCAGCTATCCCGGCGGGCCGTCCGGCAAGGCGGTGGCGATCACCGTGCGCGACACCGGCGACGGCATCGGCGCCCAGCACATTCCCCGCCTGACCGAGCGCTTCTATCGGGTCGATACCGCGCGCTCCCGCGAACTCGGCGGCACCGGGCTCGGACTGGCCATCGTGAAGCACATCGTCAGCCGCCACCGCGGGGCACTGGCGATCCAGTCGACGCCCGGTCAGGGCAGCGTGTTCACGGTCTACGTGCCCGCGGCCGAGGCGTCGGCACGGCCCCATGGCGCCACCGCGGCATGACCGGTTCCGGCGGCCCGCCGGAGACCCGTTCGGGCTGTCATAAAACTTTCATCGATCCGTCTTAAATCCTTGTCCGCCGGTCGGTACTTCTCCGCCTGCCGCAGGGGCCTGCTGGGGACCCGTGGCGTACCCGAATCTCCCATGCGAGAGACTGGAGGACGCTAAATGACGTTTTCTTTCGGTAAGGTGGCCACTATCGCCACGCTCGGCGTGATTGCGATGGCCGCGCAGGCCGAGGCCCGCGATCAGATCCGTGTCGTCGGATCGTCCACCGTGTTCCCGTACACCCAGGCCGCCTCCGAGGAGTTCTCCCGATCGACCGGCATGAAGGCTCCGGTCGTGGAGTCGACCGGCACCGGCGGCGGCATGAAGATCTTCTGCCAGGGCATCGGCACCGGGCATCCGGACCTGACCGGCGCCTCGCGCGCCATGAAGAAGTCCGAGTACGAACTCTGCGCGAAGAACGGCGTCACCGACATCAGCGAGGCGCTGATCGGCTATGACGGTCTGTCCTTCGCCGTGTCGCGCAAGGGCGCGGACATGGACGTGACCAAGGCTCAGCTGTTCCTGGCCCTGGCCGCCGAAGTGCTGCAGGACGGCAAGGTGGTCGCAAACCCCTACAAGAAGTGGTCGGAGATCGACAAGTCGCTCCCGGATATCGCCATCCTGGTGTTCGGCCCGCCGCCGACCTCGGGCACCCGTGATGCTTGGGTCGAGTTGGTCATGGAAGAAGGCTGCGATGAGCTGGCCGGCTACAAGGAACTCGCCAAGGACGTGCGGAAGACCGTCTGCTCGCGCATGCGCCAGGACGGTCCCTTCGTCGAGGCCGGCGAGAACGACAACCTGATCGTGCAGCGCCTCGAGTCCGATCCGACCGCCTACGGCATCTTCGGTTACTCGTTCCTCTACGAGAACCAGGACAAGCTGGTCGGCGCCAAGGTCGAGGGCGTGGCGCCGAGCATCGACGCGATCGCCGATGGCTCCTACAAGATCTCGCGGCCGCTGTTCTTCTACGTGAAGAACGCCCATCGCGGCGTGATCCCGGGCCTCAACGACTTCGTGACCGAGTACGTCAGCGATGCGGCCCTGGCCCCGGGCGGCTACCTGACGGAGCGCGGGCTGGTTCCGCTCTCCGACAAGCGTCGCGCGGAGATGCAGGACGCGATCGTCAACGCCAAGCACATGTCGCGCTACGCCGGCAGCTGACCTTGATCCGGGACGGAGGCGGGCCCGGGCCCGCCTCCGTCCCGGGATTTCCAGAAGTCCGTTTCATTGGTCCCTTTTCCGAATCTTGCGCTCGCTGTCGACGACAAAACCGGCCCGAAATGCCGTGAACTGGAGCATCGGATGTCTCTGTACCTCCTGATCATCGTCATCGGGCTTCCGCTCCTCGGTTTCATCCTCGCCCGCCGCCGGGCGTCCGTGATGGTCGGCACCGGAGCGACGCTGCATTCGCTCCCGGACTTCCACGGTGCCTATGTCGCCGCCTGGACCGGAATTCCGTCGATCCTGCTGGTCGTCGTGTGGATCGCGGTCCAAGGGCCGTTGCTCGATCAGGCGGTGTTCGCGACGCTGCCGGACGCGTTCAGGGCCGCGGTGGAAAACCGAGGGCTCATCCTGGCCGAGATCCACAGCATCGCCGCCGGTCGCATCTTCGGGGAGCCGGCCCCCGAGGTTCTAGCCGCCGCGGAACGCCTGAACACCTGGAGGTCGATCGCCAGTTGGGCGATGGTCGCCGTTGCTGCGGCCACGGCGCTCGCCGGACTGATCGTGACGCGCAGCCAACTGACCCCGGCGTTCCGGGCCCGACACGGCGTCGAGCGGGTCCTGAGTGGACTGATGGTGGTCTGCTCCACCATCGCCGTCCTGACGACCCTCGGCATCCTGCTGTCCTTGGTCTTCGAATCGATCCGCTTCTTCGCCAAGGTGCCCTGGTACGAGTTCCTGTTCGGCCTGAACTGGGAGCCGCAGATCCCGATCCGGGCCGACCAGGTGGCCGGCGCCGGGGCGTTCGGGGCCGTACCGGTCTTCCTGGGCACCGTCGTGATCGCGGTCATCGCGATGCTGGTCGCCACGCCGATCGGATTGCTGTCGGCGATCTATCTCACCGAGTACGCGTCGCCGCGCTTCCGCGCCGTCGCCAAGCCGACCCTGGAGGTTCTCGCCGGAATTCCGACGGTGGTGTACGGCTTCTTCGCGGTACTGACGGTAGCGCCGGCGCTTCGCGCGATCGGCGCGACCGTCGGCCTGGACGTCGCACCGAACAGCGCGCTCGCGGCCGGGGGGGTGATGGGTCTGATGATCATCCCCTTCATTTCGTCGCTGTCCGACGATGCGCTCGCGGCCGTGCCGCAGTCGCTCCGCGACGGGTCTGCCGCCCTCGGGGCGACCAAGTCGGAGACCATCACCAAAGTGCTTCTTCCGGCCGCGCTGCCCGGGATCATGGGCGGTGCACTCCTCGCGATCAGCCGGGCGATCGGCGAAACCATGATCGTTGTGATGGCCGCCGGCCTGATCGCCAAGATGACGATCAACCCGCTCGACTCGGTCACGACCGTCACCGTGCAGATCGTCACCCTGCTGATCGGCGACACGGAATTCGACAGTCCCAAGACCCTGGCGGCGTTCGGTCTGGGTCTCATGCTGTTCGTCATCACCCTCGGTCTGAACGTGCTGGCCCTTCGGATCGTGCAGAAATATCGAGAGAGATATGACTGACAGCTCCCCCATGACCGCGTCGGCCCGCTTCGACTGGAACTCGGCGCGGATGCGAGGCCGCTTCGCGGCCCGCCACAAGGCCAACAGACGCCTGCAGATCTACGGTCTGGCGGCTATCGGAACGGCGGTCCTCCTGATCGCCGTCCTGATCGGTTCGCTGGTCGCGTCCGGATACCAGTCGTTCGTTCAGACCCACGTCTCCTTCGAGGTGTTCATCGATTCGTCGAAGGTGAGCGCCGATGCGCCCGAAAGAGGCAATTATCGCGGCATCGTGCGGGACAGCTTCACGGAACCGTTTCCGGAGGTGACGAGCACGCGTGACAAGCGGGCTCTGAGCGACATCCTCACGGCCGACGCGCCATACATTATCCGCGACCGCGTGGTAGCGGATCCGACGATCATCGGCCGCCGTTTCGAGATTACGATGCCGGTATCGGATCCGTTCGATCAGTTCCGGAAAGGCGTCATCCCACGCGATGTTCCCGAGGAGCAGCGCAAGGTCTCGGACAAGCAGATCGTCTGGTTCGACGCTCTGGTGGAGGAAGGACGCGTCACGACGCCGTTCAATACCGCGCTCTTCCTGAACGCCGACTCGCGATTTCCCGAACTCGCCGGTCTGGCCGGCGCGATCGTCGGGTCGTTCTACGCGCTCCTCGTCTGCTTCCTGATCAGCTTTCCGGTCGGCATTGCCGCGGCGGTCTACCTCGAGGAGTTTGCCCGGAAGGGCCGCTGGTCGGACATCCTGGAAGTGAACATCAACAACCTGGCCGCGGTGCCGTCGGTGGTTTTCGGTCTTCTCGGCCTGGCGGTGTTCCTCAACTTCTTCGGCCTGCCGCGATCGACCCCGCTGGTGGGCGGCATGGTGCTGTCGCTGATGACCCTGCCCACGATCATCATCGCCACCCGAGCCGCCCTGAAGGCGGTTCCGCCCTCGATCCGCGAGGCGGCGCTCGGCATCGGCGCGTCCAAGCACCAGGTGATCCTGCATCATGTGCTGCCGCTGGCGATGCCCGGCATCCTGACGGGCACCATCATCGGCATGGCGCAGGCGCTCGGCGAGACCGCGCCGCTTCTGCTGATCGGGATGAACGCCTTCATTACGTCCCCGCCGGGGGGTGTCATGGAGTCGGCGACCGCGTTGCCGACACAGATCTTCATCTGGGCCGACAGCCCGGAACGCGGCTTCGTGGCCAGGACCTCCGCGGCCATCCTGGTCTTGATCGGGTTCCTGATCGTGATGAACCTCGTCGCGGTGGTTCTGCGCAAGCGCTTCGAACGCCGCTGGTAATGGAGACAGAGATGTCCGACGCCACCCAGATCGCCGCCAGCGCGTCCGCGCCGGTAGCCGTACCCGAGAACCCACCGTCGACGGCGGCTTCTCCCGTGACCGAGGCCGCCGCAGCGGTCAAGATCGTCGCGCGCGACGTCGACGTGTACTACGGCGAGAAGCAGGCCCTGAAACACGTCGACCTGGATATCAAGGAGCATGAGGTCACCGCCCTGATCGGCCCGTCCGGCTGCGGCAAGTCGACATTCCTGCGGTGCCTGAACCGCATGAACGACGTCATCGACAGCTGCCGGGTGGTCGGCTCGATCACCCTGGACGGCACCGACGTCTACGACCCGTCGCTCGACGTCGTACAGCTGCGGGCCCGGGTCGGCATGGTATTCCAGAAGCCGAACCCGTTCCCGAAGTCGATCTACGACAACGTCGCCTACGGGCCGCGCATCCACGGCATCGCCCACACCAAGGCCGACCTGGACGCGATCGTGCACAGGAGCCTGGAGCGGGCCGGGCTGATCAAGGAGGTGCACGACCGCCTCGACCAGCCGGGGACCGGCCTGTCGGGCGGCCAGCAGCAGCGGCTGTGCATCGCCCGGGCGATCGCGGTCAATCCCGAGGTCATCCTGATGGACGAGCCGTGCTCGGCGCTGGACCCGATCGCGACCGCGAGGATCGAGGAGCTGATCGACGAGCTGCGCGAGAACTTCACGATCGTGATCGTCACGCACTCGATGCAGCAGGCCGCCCGGGTATCGCAGCGCACCGCGTTCTTCCACCTCGGCGACCTGGTCGAGGTCGGCGACACCGAGCAGATCTTCACCAATCCCCGGGACAGCCGCACCCAGGGCTACATCACCGGCCGCTTCGGCTGAGCCGGCGACACGACGCGAGGACGCAAACCATGGTGGACCAGCACATCGTCACGCAGTTCGACGAGGAACTGGACGAGATGCGCGCGACGATCGCGCAGATGGGCGGCTTGGTCGAACAGCAGATGACCGACGCCATCAACGCGATCGGCCGGCGCGACGACCTGCTCGCCAAGCGCTGCCAGGAGGCCGACGTCAAGATCGACGCCATGGAGGACAAGGTCGAGGCCCTGACCCTCCGCATACTGGCGCTGCGCCAGCCGGTGGCGTTCGACCTGCGGGCGATCCTGGCGGCCCTGAAGATCGCCCACAACCTGGAGCGCATGGGCGACTACGCCAAGAACGTCGCCAAGCGGGCCTCGGCGCTGGCGCAGCTGCCCGAGGTCGGTGCCGTCAACGGCATCGTCCGGATGGGCCGGCTGACCCACGGCATCATCAAGGACGTCCTGGACGCCTACAGCGAGCCGAACGTGGACAAGGCGGTCACGGCCTGGACCCGGGACCAGGAAATCGACCAGATGTACAACAGCCTGTTCCGCGAGCTCCTGACCTACATGATGGAGGATCCGCGCAACATCACGGCCTGCGCGCATCTGCTGTTCGTCGCCAAGAACATCGAGCGGATCGGCGACCACGCCACCAACATCGCCGAGACCGTCTACTTCCAGGAGAAGGGTACCCGCCTTCAGGGCCTGCGGCCGAAGGGCGACAGCACCAGCTATGCGGTCGTCGAGCCGCCGGAGGCCGATGAGGCGTCCTGAGGAGACCTCCCGGAGCATGACCATGAAACCGCTGATCCTGATCGTCGAGGACGAGGCCCCGATCGTCACCCTGCTACGCTACAACCTGGAGCGCGAGGGGTTCCGCGTGGTCGAGGCCGGCGACGGCGAGGAGGCCCTGCTGGTGGCCGCCGAGAGCAAGCCCGACCTGGTGCTGCTGGACTGGATGCTGCCGCTGCTGTCCGGCATCGAGGTATGCCGGCGGCTGCGCCGCTCGGCCGACGCCAGGAACGTGCCGATCATCATGCTCACCGCCCGCGGCGAGGAGGGCGACCGGGTGCGCGGCCTGAACTCCGGCGCCGACGACTACGTGACCAAGCCATTCAGCCCGTCCGAGCTGATTGCCAGGGTACGGGCGGTGCTGCGGCGCGCCCGGCCGTCGACCGACGAGGAGACGCTGCGCTACGGCGACCTGCTGATGGACCTGGTGTCGCATCGGGTCAAGCGCAGCAACCGCGACATCCATCTCGGGCCCACCGAGTTCCGGCTGCTCCGCCACTTCCTCGAGCATCCCGGGCGGGTGTTCTCACGCGAGCAGCTGCTGGACACGGTCTGGGGCCCCGACGTCTACGTCGAGCCGCGCACCGTCGACGTCCACATCCGCCGGCTCCGCAAGGCCCTGAACGCCGAGCAGGACGACGACCTGATCCGGACCGTCCGCTCCGCCGGCTACGCCCTCGACGCCGCCGGCGCCCTGGCCTGAGGGGCGCTCAGAGCGCCGCCAACTCGCGTTCGTAGGCGGCCAGGGCCCCGGGGCCGAAGCAGCAGAAGGTCACTTCTGAGATCCGCGGCTCGCCGGAAAGCGCCGCGGCGACGGTGGCGACCGCGATCCTGGCAGCGTCGGCCAGCGGGTAGCCGTAGATGCCGGTCGAGATTGCCGGAAACGCCACGGTCGCCGCGCCGTTCTCGACCGCCAGTCCCAGGCTCGCGCGATAGCAGGACGCCAGAAGTTCCGACTCGCCCCGTCCGCCGCCGTGCCAGACCGGGCCGACCGTGTGGACCACGTAGCGCGCCGGCAGCCGGAACCCCGGGGTGATGCGGGCCTCGCCGGTCGGACAACCGCCGATCGCCCGGCACGCCGCCAGCAGCTCCGGCCCGGCGGCGCGGTGGATGGCGGCGTCGACCCCGCCGCCGCCCAGCAGCCGCTCGTTGGCGGCGTTGACGATGGCGTCGACCGCCAGCGTGGTGATGTCGGCCTCGACGGCGGCGAGACGGTCGGTCACGCCGGCTTCTCCTTGATAACGGTCGGCGGGAACAGCCGCATCAGCACCAGCAGCAACACCAGCCCCGGCACCGCGATCGCGGTCGATACGAAGAAGAACTGCACCCAGCCGAGCTGCTCGGCAGCCCAGCCCGACGGCGACGACAGCACGGTGCGGCCGAATGCCATGAACGAGCTCAGCAACGCGTACTGGGTGGCGGTGAAGGCGACGTTGGTCAGCCGCGACAGATAGGCGATGAAGGCGGCGGTCCCCATGCCGCCGGTCGCGTTCTCGACGCCGATGGTGATCATCAGCATCCAGACCTCGTTGCCGACCGTGGCCTGCAGCGCGAACACCAGGTTGGAGGCGGCCTGCAGCACCCCGCAGATCAGCAGCGACCACATCAGCCCGATCCGGCGCACCATCACGCCGCCGACCACTAGCCCGGCCAGCAGCGCCGCCAGCCCGAACACCTTGGTGACCTCGGCGATCTCGGTCTTGGTGAAGCCGACGTCGATGTAGAACGGGTTGGTCATGGCCCCGAGGAAGGCGTCCCCGAGCTTGTACAGCAGGATGAACAGCAGGATCAGCAGCGCCCAGGGCCGCGTCAGAAACTCCGCGAACGGGGCGACGACCGCCTCGCCGATCCACTGCACCGCCCGCGCCAGCGGATCCTCGCCGACGGTTGCCGGAAACGTCGGTGCCGGCGGCTCCGGGCTCAGGAGGATCGTGACCAGCCCGACCAGCACCAGCGCCGACATCGCCAGGTAGGCCTCGAACCAGCCGAAGTTGTCGGCCAGCAGCAGCGCGCCGGCACCGGCCGCCAGGATACCGACCCGGTAGCCGAGCACATAGGCGGCGGCACCGGCGCCCTGCTCGGTCTCCTCCAGGCTCTCGATGCGGTAGGCGTCGATCACGATGTCCTGGCTGGCCGAGAAGAACGCCACCAGCACCCCGAACAGCGCCATCATCAGCGGGCTGCCGAGCGGATCGGTGGTGCCGAGGCCGATCAGCGTGACGATCAGGGCGAGCTGGGTCGCCACCATCCAGCCGCGCCGACGGCCGAGCCACCCGGTCAGCGGCGGCAGCGGCAGCCGGTCCATGACCGGCGACCACACGAATTTCAGGGTGTAGGGCAGGCCGACCAGCGCGAACAGGCCGATCGACGTCAGATCGACCCCGACCTCGCGCATCCAGGTGCTGAGGGTCGAGAACGACAGCAGCAGCGGCAGCCCGGAGGCGAAGCCGAGCAACAGCACCACCAGCACCCGGCGCCGGAGATACAGCGTCAGGGTGTCGCGGATCGCCGCCGCCCGGCTCTCGCTGACCATGGTCGCGTGCCTCAGCCCAGTCGCGCCGCCACCAGCTTCTTCAGGTCGGCCTCCGGCCGGGCGCCGTAGTGCGAGATGATCTCGGCGGCGCACAGCCCGCCGAGCCGGCCGCAAGTCGCGACGTCCTTGCCCTGGGTGTAGCCGTACAGGAAGCCGGCGGCGTACAGGTCGCCGGCGCCGGTGCTGTCGACGACGCGGTCGGCCGGCTCGGCGTCGAGCACGTGCACCTCGTCGCGATGCATCACCACCGAGCCCTTCTCGCTGCGGGTCAGCGCCGCCGTTTCGACCTCGAAACGCACCTTCTGCAACGCCTCGTCGAAGCTCGACACCTCGAACAGCGAGACGATCTCGTGCTCATTGGCGAACAGAATGTCGACGTGGTGCCGGACCAGTTCCTGGAACTCCGCGCGGTGACGGTCGACACAGAACGAATCGGACAGGCTGAGCGCCACCTTGCCACCGCTCTCATGGGCGATCTTCGCGGCCTTCAGGAACGCTTCCTTGGCCTGCGGCGGATCCCACAGATAGCCCTCGAGATAGACCACCTGGGCGTCGGCGATCATCGCCGGGTCGACGTCGGCGGGGGTGAGATTCACGCAGGCGCCGAGATGGGTGTTCATCGAGCGCTGGGCGTCGGGCGTGACCAGCACAAGACAGCGCGCGGTCGGCGGTCCGTCGGCCGCCGGCGCGGTCTCGAAGCGCACGCCCTGGGCCGTGATGTCGTGCCGGAACACCTTGCCGAGCACGTCGTCGCGCACCTTGCCGATATAGCCGGCGCGGGCGCCGAGGGCGGCCAGGCCGGCGGCGGTGTTGCCGGCCGAGCCGCCCGACACCTCCAGCCCCGGCGGCATGGCGTCGTACAGCGCTTCGCTGCGCGCGTCGTCGATCAGCGTCATCGCGCCGCGCTCGACGCCGTGGGTTGCCAGGAACGCATCATCGATGCGCGCAATCACGTCGACGATCGCATTTCCGATCGCGACGACATCCAAAGTCTTCGGCATTCACTTCCTCCAGGGTCCCGGGGGATCGCCCGGTCAGGCGCCGAGTGCCCGGCCGCGGCGCCGCCAATCTAACGGGGCCGGCGCGCGAGGGGAACCCGGCCCCGGAACCCTGCGGGGACCATCGCGACCAACCCCGCCGCATCCGCCACGGCCGTGGCGAAAAACCGCGTCGAGTGCCCTTGCAGCGCGCCTGGAGGCATGGTTATTCCGGATCCGGGGGAGGCGTGCACTGCATCGGAGGTAGGGATGTTCGAGTCCATCGCGAGGACGCTCGGCCAGCTCGGGGATCCCCGACTGCGCGGCGTGCTGCTGATCAGCATCCTCGCGACGCTCGCCCTGATCGTCGGCCTGGCGGTCCTTGCCGGTGTCGGCATCGACGCGCTGCAGGCGACCGGCGTCGACTGGCTGGACGGCACCCTCGGCTTTGCCGGGGCGATCGCCACCCTGATCCTCGCCGTCCTGTTCTTCCCCGGCATGGCGCAGGTGATCAGCGGCCTGTTCGCCGACCGCATCGCCGAGGCGGTCGAAGCCCGGCATTACCCCGGCATGGGGCCGGCGCGCCACCAGACCATCGGCGAGATCCTGACCGACGCGCTGCAGTTCGCGGCGGTGTCGGTCGGCCTGAACCTGCTGGCCCTGCCGTTCTACCTGCTGCTGCCCGGAATCAACCTCGCCCTGTTCTACGGGCTCAATGGTTACCTGCTGGGACGGGAATATGCCGAGATGGTCGCGGTGCGGCGCCTCGACCGGCGCGACGTGAAGGCGTTTCGGAAGCAAAATCAAGGTGCCCTGTTCGTTGCGGGGGTGACGATCGCGATTCTGACGACGATCCCTGTCATCAACCTCGCCACACCGGTCCTGGCGACCGCCTTCGCCCTGCACGAGTTCGAACGGCTGCGGCGGCGCAACGGCGGAACACTGGAAATTCGTGCGTCGGCGCATTGACCTGTTGCGGATTAGCACCGTTCAAGGATAATCTCTATTTGGCAGGTGGTTAGGGCGACGGGTTTCCATAGGAGATTAAAGCCATGTTCGGGCGCCGCAAACCGATTGAGTCCGCATCGCGAACCGAGTCGTCAGTGACTGGCGACTGGAAGGCTGGCACGGTCGCCGAAGCCAAGGGCCCGACCCTGGTCTCGGACAATGTAGCCGCCGGGTCCGAGCCCAGCCTGGACAAGCCCACGCCGGAAACCACGAAAGGCCCCGACATGTCGACCCAGCCCTCGTCCAAGCCGCAGAGCGGCGGTGTCGTTCCCGAGATCCCGCGCCGCGCCGCCGTCGACAACCTGATCGGCAGCCCGGCCCGCAAGCCGACGCCACGCGCCAACACCGAGAGCAAGCGGCTGCTGGTCGGCCGCGATATCTCGCTGTCCGGCGAGATCACCGCCTGCGACATCCTGGTGGTCGAAGGCACCGTGCAGGCCACGCTCGAGCAGAGCCAGATGCTGGAAGTCACCGACTCCGGCACCTTCCGCGGCAAGGTGCAGATCGAGGAGGCCGTGATCGCCGGCCTGTTCGAGGGCACCCTGACCGCCCGCGAGAAGCTGACCATCAAGAGCACCGGCCGGATCATCGGCACCGTTCGCTTCGGCCAGCTCGAGGTCGAGTTGGGCGGGATGATCAAGGGCGACATCGGCCCGCTCGACCAGCCGATCGCGGACACCCGGGAGACCACCGGCTCCAAGGAGACGATGGCCGAATGAACCGACTGCTCGGGAGCCTGACAGCAGCCTTGACGGTACTGGCGCTCGCCGGATGCGCGACCGCGTCCGACCCGGGAGCGGCCACGCCGTCCCGGGCGGCCGCAGTCCGACCGGCATCGACCGTCTCGGCCACGACCGCCCCGAACGAATCGGACCGCAATCCCGAGCGCCTGCGCGGGCTGTCGCCGGAGGCGGTGACCGGCCTGATCGGCATGCCGCACTATACCCGCCGCGAGGGCAGCGCCACCGTCTGGCAGTACTATGCCGGCGGCTGCGTGATGGACCTGTTCTGGTACGCCACGTCTGACGGCCCGCGCCTGTACGACTACGAGGTGCGGGGCGTCCGTCTGACCGGGACCGCCGAGGCGCGGAGCTGCTTCGGCGATCTCCTGGTACGCCGGGCCGATTCCGCGACCAGCTGAGCAGCGGACCCGGTTCGCCCCCCCGCCCCGCCGCCGTCAGGCGGTTTCCTCGGTCTTGTCCGGAAAATTGCAGAACGCCCGCGCCACGCAGCGCGGGCAGGCCGGCTTGCGGGCCTTGCAGATATAGCGGCCGTGCAGGATCAGCCAGTGGTGGGCGTACTGCAGATACCGTGCCGGGACCCGCTTCAGAAGCGCCTGCTCGACCGCCAGCGGGGTCTTCCCCGGCGCCATCCCGGTCCTGTTGGCAAGCCGGAACAGATGCGTGTCGACGGCGATCGTCGGCTCGCCGAAGGCGACGTTCAGTACCACGTTGGCGGTCTTGCGCCCGACCCCCGGCAGCGCCTCCAGCGCCGCCCGCTCGCGCGGCACCTCGCCGCCATGCTCGGCGATCAATCTGGCGGACAGCGCGACCACGTTCTTGGCCTTGGCGTTGAACAGCCCGATGGTCTTGATGTGCTCGCGCACCCCGGCCTCGCCGAGCGCCAGCGTCTTCGCGGGCGTGTCGGCGACCGCGAACAGTCTGCGCGTAGCCTTGTTCACCCCGGTATCGGTAGCCTGGGCCGACAGCACGACCGCCACCAGCAGGGTGAACGGGTTGACGTATTCGAGTTCGCCCTCGGGCTCCGGGTTGGCGGCCTCGAGGGCGGCGAAGAACCCCTCCACCTGGGCATTGGACATGCGTCGGGCCATCGCGCTCCCCCGGGATCTCGCCCTGACGTCCGGGCGCTGCGGGCTTGAGCATGCCGAGGCACGCCGCGATGTCCAGTCGCTTTGACCCGGCCGCCGCGACGGCGCATATCTGGACCATGAGCGACACCACTGCCCCCGATCCCGGCGCGGTGCCTGCCGAGGATCAGGCACCGCCGGACCAGGCACCGCTGCTCGACGTGGTCGTGTATCCGCACCGCAGCCTAGGCCCGACCGGGTTCCTGGTGCTGATGTCGGTGCTGTGCGCCTGCTCGTTCGCCGTCGGCCTGGTCTTCTACCTGAGCGGCGCCTGGCCGGTGGTCGGCTTCCTGGGGCTCGACGTGCTGATCGTCTACGCGGCATTCCGCCTGAACTACCGGGCGGCGCGGGCCTACGAGACCCTGCGGTTGACGCACCGCGCCCTAGAGGTCACCAAGGTCGACGCCCGCGGCCGCGGTCGCAGCATCAGCTTCCAGCCATACTGGCTGGCGGTCGACATGGACGACCCGCCGCGCCGGCACAGCCGGCTGACCCTGCGCTCGCACGGCCGGCGGCTGGAGATCGGCCGGTTCCTGACCGCCGACGAGAAGCTGGATCTCGCCCGGACCCTGCGCCGCGCCCTGGACGAGGCGCGCCGGTCGCCGGCGGCGCAGCCCGGCTGAGGAAGGACGAAGAGCTCCGTGGTCCCCGCCTTGACCTCGCTCAATGCTGCACCCGCACATTGGGCAGATCGTGGCCCGCACCGGTGACAACGAGATGGAAGCGACGATGAGATTCTCCGCTCGACCGATACTCGCCGGGCTGGTGATCGCGGGACTGCTGGCCGCCGCCGGCTACGCTTGGTGGGACAGTCGTGACCGCCTGCCCGACTATCTGGCGAGCGGCAATGGCCGGATCGAGGCCGAGATCGTGCACGTCGCCGCCAAATATGCCGGTCGGGTCACCGAGGTCCGGGTCCAGGAGGGCGACCGCGTGGAAGTCGGGCAGGTGGTGGCGCTGATGGACTCGCGGGAGCTCAAGGCCGACCTGGCCGGCGCCGAGGCCAGGGTGGCCCAGGCGATCGCGGACCGCGCCGTCGCGGCGGCACAGATCGTCGAGAAACGCAGCCTGCTGCGGTACGCCGACCGCGAGCTGGACCGCGCCGTCAGCTTGCTCAAGAGCGGCCACGCCACCGAGGAGCGGGTCGACCAGCGGCGCGCCGACCGCGACAGCCTGGAAGCCGGCCTGCGCGCCGCCGAGGCCCGCCTAGCCGCCGCCGAGCGGGCCGAGGAGGCGGCCCGGGCCGAGGTCGAAGGCGTCCGGGCCCAGCTCGACGAGACCGAGCTCAAGGCGCCGCGGCCCGGCCGCGTGCAGTACCGCCTGACCGAGCCGGGCGAGATCCTGGCCGCCGGCGGCCGGGTGCTGACCATCGCCGATCTGACCGACGTCACCATGACGATCTTCCTGCCGACCGCCGAAGCCGGCCGGCTGGCCATCGGCTCGGCGGCCAGGATCGTGCTGAACGCCGCCCCCGAATATGTGTTCCCGGCCCGGATCAGCTTCGTCGCCGACACCGCCCAGTTCACGCCGCGCGAGGTCGAGACCCGCAGCGAGCGCGACAAGCTGATGTTCCGGGTCAAGCTCCGGGTAGCCCCCGACCTGCTCCAGCAGTACGAGGACCGGGTCAAGCCGGGGCTGCCAGGCGACGCCTACGTGATGCTCGCCCCGGACAAGGAGTGGCCGGAGAGCTTGGCGGTCCGGCTGCCGCCGGCCGGTCGGTGAGGCCCTTACCGTGACCATGCTGGCAGCCCGGCTGCGTGGCGTCAGTCATCACTACGGCCCGGTCGCCGCTCTGCGCGACGTCGACCTCGACCTGCCGGCCGGAGGCACGGTCGGCGTCATCGGGCCGGACGGCGTCGGCAAGTCCACCCTGTTCGGGCTGGTCGCCGGCGCCCGCCGCATCCAGGAAGGCCATGTCGAGGTCCTGGACGGCGACTTCGCCGACGCCCGGCACCGGCGGGCGTCCTGCCCGCGCATCGCCTACATGCCGCAGGGTCTGGGCCGCAACCTGTATGCCGACCTCAGCGTCCGCGAGAACCTGGCGTTCTTCGGGCGGCTGTTCGGGCTCGACCGCGCCCAGCGCGAAGCCCGCATCGCCGACCTGCTGGCCGCCACCGGCCTCGATCCGTATCCCGACCGCCGCGCCGGCCACCTGTCCGGCGGCATGCGCCAGAAGCTCGGCCTGTGCTGCGCGCTGATCCACGATCCGGACCTGCTGATCCTCGACGAGCCGACAACCGGCGTCGACCCGCTGTCGCGCCGGCAGTTCTGGGAGCTGATCGACCGGATGCGCGCGGCCCGGCCCGGCATGACGGTGCTGGCGTCGACCGCCTACATGGAGGAGGCGGCCCGCTTCGACACTCTGGTGGCGATGCATGACGGAGCGATCCTGGCAACCGGAACGCCCGCCGGGCTGCTGGCCCGGACCGGCGCTGCCGACCTGGAGGCCGCCTTCATCGCCCTGCTGCCGGCCGACCGGCGCGGCGACACCGCACCGCTGGTGATCCCGCCGCGCCCGCAGGACCACGCCACCCCGGTGATCGTCGCCCGCGGCCTGACCCGCCGGTTCGGCGACTTCACGGCGGTCGACCAGGTCGACTTCGAGATCGAACGCGGCGAGATCTTCGGCTTCCTGGGGTCGAACGGCTGCGGCAAGACCACGACCATGAAGATGCTGACCGGGCTGCTGCCGGCCAGTGCCGGCGAGGCCCTGGTACTCGGCCGGCGGGTGGAGGCGGGCGGTATCGAAACCCGGCGTCGGGTCGGCTACATGTCGCAGAGCTTCTCGCTGTACGGCGAGCTGACGGTCGCCCAGAACCTCGACCTGCATGCCCGCCTGTTCGGCCTCGACGACGACCGCCGGCGCAAACGCACGGCGGCGGTGACCGCCGATTTCGGCCTCGACGACGTGCTCGACGCGCTGCCCGACGGGCTGCCGCTCGGGGTCCGCCAGCGGCTGTCGCTGGCGGTCGCGGTCATCCACGAGCCGGAGATCCTGATCCTCGACGAGCCGACCTCGGGCGTCGACCCGCAAGCACGCGACCGGTTCTGGCGCCTGCTGGCCCGGCTGTCGCGCGAGCAAGGGGTGACGATCTTCGTGTCGACCCATTTCATGAACGAGGCGGCGCGCTGCGACCGGGTGGCGCTGATGCACGACGGCCGGGTGCTGGCCTGCGACGGGCCCGAGGCGGTCCGCCGGTCGAGCGGGGCCGCGACCCTGGAAGACGCGTTCATCGCCCTGCTGCGTCGGGCCTCGCCGGACCACGACCGAACGGCATCGGCACCGATCGCGCCGCCTGCCACGGCACCCGGGTCGGTGGTCCCGCCGCCCGTCGCCGGCGGCTGGCGGCGACTGTACGCCTACAGCCTGCGCGAGGCGCTGGAGGTGATGCGCGACCCTGTGCGGCTGGCGTTCTCGCTGCTCGGCACCGCCTTCCTGATGCTGGTGTTCGGTTACGGCATCTCGTTCGATGTCGACCGGCTGCGATACGCGGTGCTGGACGGCGACCGCAGCGCCGAGAGCCGGACTCTGCTCGAAGGATTCCACGGCTCGCGCTACTTCGTCGAGCATCCGGCGCTCGCCGACCAGGCCGACCTGGACCGCCGGATGCGGCGCGGCGACATCGCGCTGGCGATCGAGATCGCGCCCGGCTTCGGTCGCGACCTGCGACGCGGCAACGCGCCCGAGGTCGCGGTGTGGATCGACGGCAGCATGCCGTTCCGGGCCGAGACGATCCGCGGCTACGTCCAGGGATTGCAGCTGTCCTATCTCGACGGGCTGGCCCGCCGCACCACCGGCGCCGGCCTGCCGGCCGCGGCCGCCGGCGTCGAGACACGGTTTCGCTACAACCAGGACTTCCGCAGCATCAATGCCATGGCGCCGTCCAATCTGGCGCTGCTGCTGGTGTTCATCCCTGCCATCCTGACCGCCGTCGGGGTGGTGCGCGAAAAGGAGATGGGGTCGATCACCAACCTCTATGTCACCCCGGTGACGCGGCTGGAGTTCCTGCTCGGTAAGCAGTTGCCCTACGTCGCGATCAGCATGGTGAATTTCCTGGTGATGGTGGCCATCGCCACCCTGATCTTCGGGGTGCCGGTGCGCGGCAGCTTCCTCGCCCTGGTGGCCGGCGCCATGCTCTACGTGCTGGCGACCACCGGCATCGGCCTGCTGATGTCGACCTTCACCCGAACCCAGGTCGCCGCTCTGTTCGGGACCGCCATCCTGACCGCCGTACCGACCGTACAGTTCTCCGGGCTGATGCAGCCGGTGTCCTCGCTCGCCGGCCTCAGCCAGGCGATCGGCACGACGTTCCCGGCGACCTACTTCATGAAGATCAGCGTCGGCACCTTCACCAAGGCCCTGGGTTTCGCCGACCTGATGCCGCAGTTCGCGGCCCTGGCGCTGTTCTTTCCCGTCCTGCTGGTGGCCAGCGTCCTGCTGCTGCCGTCCCAGGATCGCTGAGGGCCGGTCCATGCGAGACCAGACCATGCAGGGGCTGCGCGCGATCTTCTTCCTCGGCATCAAGGAGCTGCGCAGCCTGCGCCGCGATCCGGTGATGATCGGGCTGATCGTGTGGGCGTTCAGCCTCGCGATCTACACCGCCGCCAACGGCGTCGCCCACGACCTGCGCAACGCCGCGATCGCGGTTGTCGACCAGGACCGCTCGCAGCTATCGACCCGGATCCGCCAGGCGCTGCTGCCACCGCAGTTCCAGGCTCCGGCCCTCATCGACTTCGACGAGATCGACCCGGGCATGGACAGCGGCCGCTACACCTTCGTGCTGGTGTTCCCGCCACGCTTCGAGGCCGACGTGCTGGCGGGCGAACGACCGGAGCTGCTGCTCGAGATCGACGCCACCGCCTCGATGCAGGCCGGTATCGGCCGCGCCTACGTCACCCAGATCGCCGCCCAGGAGGTGGCCCACTACCTGCAGGTCCAGGACGCCGACCCGCCGGTCGACCTGACCGTCCGGATCGCCTTCAACCCGAACCTGGAGAGCGCCTGGTTCACCAGCGTGATGACGCTGATCCAGAATGTGACGATGTTGTCGATCGTCCTGACCGGAGCGGCGTTCATGCGCGAGCGCGAGCACGGCACCATCGAGCACCTGCTGGTCATGCCGCTGACCCCGATGCAGATCATGCTGGCCAAGGTCTGGGCCAGCGCCCTGGTGATCCTGGTCGCCGTCGCCGTCAGCCTGTGGCTGGTCATCGAGCAGTTGCTGGCGGTGCAGGTCGCCGGCTCGGTGCCGCTGTTCCTGGCCGGCACCTGCCTCTACCTGCTGTTCTCGACCAGCCTCGGAATCTTCCTGGCGACCCTGGCGCGCTCGATGCCGCAGTTCGGGCTGCTGTTCATCCTGGTGGCGCTACCGATGAACATGCTGTCCGGTGGCCAGACTCCGCTGGAGAGCCAGCCGGAGGCGCTGCAGACACTCATGCAAGCGGTGCCGTCGACGCACTACGTGGCGTCTGCCCAGGCCATCCTGTATCGCGGCGCCGGCCTCGACGCGGTGTGGCCGCAGTTCGCCGCGACCCTCGGCATCGCCGCGCTGTTCTTCGCGGTCGCCGCGGCCCGCTTCCGGCGCAGTATCGCGACGATGGGATAGGCCTGCGTCAGAGAATGAACCGGCTGAGGTCCGCGTCCTTGGCCAGCTCGCCGACCCGGGTGCGGACCAGTTCGGCGTCGACGGTGACGGTCTCGCCGGTGCGGTCGGAAGCGGTGAAGCTGATCTCCTCGAGCAGCTTCTCCAGCACCGTGTGCAGGCGGCGGGCACCGATGTTCTCGACGCTGCGGTTGATCTCGACCGCCATGTCGGCGAGCGCGTCGACGGCGTCCTCGGTGAACTCGAGCGTCATCCCCTCGGTGCCGAGCAGCGCCTTGTACTGGGTTACCAGGCTGGCCTCCGGCTCGGTCAGGATACGCCGCAGGTCGTCGCGGGTCAGGGCGTTCAGCTCGACCCGGATCGGCAGCCGGCCCTGCAGCTCCGGCAGCAGGTCGGCCGGCTTGGCGGTATGGAACGCACCCGACGCGATGAACAGCACGTAGTCGGTCTTCACCGGGCCGTGCTTGGTCGCCACCGTGGTGCCCTCGATCAGCGGCAGCAGGTCGCGCTGAACGCCCTCGCGGCTGACGTCGCCGCCGCGCTTCTCCTCGGAGCGGGCGATCTTGTCGATCTCGTCCAGGAACACGATGCCGTTCTGCTCGACCGATTCGATGGCGCTGCGGTTCACGGTCTCCTGGTCGAGCAGGCGGTCGGCCTCCTCCTTGACCAGCAGCTCGTAGGAATCCGCCACCGACATGCGGCGCTTGCGCTTCTGGCCGCCGAACGCCTTCCCGAGCATGTCGCCGAGGTCGATCATGCCGACCTGGGCACCGGGCATGCCGGGGAGCTCGAAGCTCGGCATGCCCTGCGGACCGCCGCTCACCTCGACCTCGATCTCGCGGTCGGCGAGGGTGCCCTCGCGCAGCATCTTGCGGAACTTCTGCCGGGTTTCGGCGCTGGCGCTGTTGCCGACCAGGGCGTCGATCACCCGCTCCTCGGCGCCCAGCTCGGCCTTGGCGTGGACCTCGCGGCGCATGCGCTCGCGGGTCATGCCGATCGCCACCTCGACCAGGTCGCGAACGATCGACTCGACGTCGCGGCCGACATAGCCGACCTCGGTGAACTTGGTGGCCTCGACCTTGATGAACGGCGCGTCGGCCAGCCGCGCCAGACGGCGGGCGATCTCGGTCTTGCCGACACCGGTCGGGCCGATCATCAGGATGTTCTTCGGCAGGATCTCCTGGCGCAACGCCTCGGGCAGCTGCTGGCGGCGCCAGCGGTTGCGCAACGCGATCGCGACGGCGCGCTTGGCGTCGTTCTGGCCGACGATGAAGCGGTCGAGCTCGGAGACGATCTCGCGGGGGGAAAATGCGGTCATAGGGATTGGATTCCCCCAGTTACAGGGCTTCGAGGGTGACGCGGTCGTTGGTGTAGATGCAGATCTCGGCGGCGATTGCCATCGCCTTGCGGGCGATCGCCTCGGCGTCCATGTCGGGCCGGTCCGCCAGCGCCCGCGCCGCCGACAGCGCGAAGGCACCGCCCGAGCCGATGCCGATCAGCCCGTCCTCCGGCTCCAGCACGTCGCCGGTGCCGGACAGGATCAGCGACACGTCGGGGTCGACCACCGCCATCATCGCCTCCAGACGACGCAGGTAGCGGTCGGTCCGCCAGTCCTTGGCGAGTTCGACGCAGGCCCGCATCAACTGGCCCGGATGCTGCTCCAGCTTGGCCTCCAGGCGTTCGAACAGGGTGAAGGCATCGGCCGTGGCGCCCGCGAAGCCGGCGATCACCTGGCCGCCGGCAAGCCGGCGGACCTTGCGGGCGCCGGCCTTCATGACGGTGTTGCCGAAGGTGACCTGGCCGTCGCCGGCGACCACCACGCGGCCATCCTTGCGCACCGACAGGATGGTCGTGCCGTGCCAGGTCAGGGCGTGGCGGGAATCGGAGGAGTCGGTCATGGCGGTCCGTCGGTGGGTGGCCGGGCGGCGAGTGAGCGTCCGCGGAATGTAAGGATCGCGCGCCGGGGATCAAGCGGAAGCCGCCGCGGGCGCGCTGACGCGCCCCAAACCCTTCCCTGCCGCGCCGGTCGCTGGTAAACGTCCGCCGACCTCTCCGCAGGAGACATCGGCATGGCCCGCCCAGTTGTCACCCGAACCGCGACCGTCGAGCGCGACACCGCCGAGACCCGGATCGTCGGCACCGTCGACCTGGACGGCACGGGCGTCTACGACGTCAAGACCGGCATCGGCTTCCTGGACCACATGCTGGAGCAGCTGTCGCGGCATTCGCTGATCGACCTCACCCTGCGCGCCGAGGGCGACCTGCACATCGACTTCCACCACACCACCGAGGACAGCGGCTACGTGGTCGGCGCGGCGGTCGCCAGGGCGCTGGGCGAGCGCAAGGGCATCGCCCGCTACGGATCCTGCCTGCTGCCGATGGACGAGGCGCTGACCCGGGTGGCCATCGACCTGTCCGGCCGGCCGTATCTGTCGTGGGACGTGGCGATGCCGACCCAGAAGCTGGGCGACATGGACACCGAGCTGTTCAAGGAATGGTTCCGGGCCTTCGCCCAGGCCGCCGGCGCCACCCTGCACGTCGACAGCCTGAAGGGCGAGAACAGCCACCATATCGTCGAGACCTGCTACAAGGGTCTGGCACGCGCCCTACGCGAGGCGGTCGAGATCGATCCCCGCAAGGCCGACGCCGTACCCTCCACCAAGGGCGCGCTCCGAAGCGATTGAGCGGCGCTCCGACTGACACCGCTCCCGGGCCCGCGCCCGGGACGACAGAACGGCGACTACGATGGGCATCACCGCGATCATCGACTACGGCTCCGGCAACCTCAGGTCGGCCGCCAACGCCTTCGAGCGGGCGGCCCGCGAGTCCGGCGCGCATACCGGGATCGCGGTCACCGACGATCCGGCGGTGGTGCGCGCCGCCGAGCGTATCGTGCTTCCGGGCGTCGGCGCCTTCGCCGACTGCCGGCGCGGCCTGTACGCGGTCGACGGCATGGTCGACGCGCTGTCCGCCCGGGTGCTCGGCGACGGAGTGCCGTTCATCGGCATCTGCGTCGGCATGCAGCTGATGGCGGCGGCCGGCTACGAGCACGAGACATCGAGCGGCCTCGGCTGGATCGACGGCGACGTCGAGATCGTCCATCCGGTGCCCGAAGCCGACGGTCGGGCCCGCAAGATCCCGCATATGGGCTGGAACGAGCTAACCCTGGACGACGTTGGACGGGCGCACCCGGTGCTTGCCGGAATCGACAATGGCAACCACGCCTACTTCGTGCATTCCTACGCCATGACCCTGCGCGACCCGGCCCAACGCCTCGCCACCGTCGACTACGGCGGGCCGGTGACCGCGGTGGTCGGACGCGACAACCTGATCGGCACGCAGTTCCACCCGGAGAAAAGCCAGGCCACCGGGCTGCGGCTGATCGCCAACTTCCTCGGATGGAGGCCATGACGGACGGGACCGACAAGGAGCCTTTCAACTCCGATCCGGCCAAGGCCGAGCCGGGCAAGGTGGCGGCGAAGCCGCAGGTGACCGGCGACCTGCCGCTGCCGACGCTGCCGATGCCGACGGTCGAACTGGCCGAGACGCTCAACAGCAACGACCTGCACGACCTGTGCGATGCCGCCGAGGCGGCGATCATCGACGGCGGCGGTTTCGGCTGGCTGAAGCCGCCGCCGCGCCAGACCCTCGAGGCCTACTGGAGGGGCGTGCTGCTGATTCCCGAGCGAATGCTGTTCGTGGCCCGGCTCGACGGCGTCATCGCCGGTTCCTGCCAGATCCAGAAGCCGCCCCGCAACAACGAGGCGCAGAGCTTCGCCTGCAACCTGACCACCAACTTCCTGGCGCCCTGGTCGCGCGGCCACGGGCTGGCGCGCCAGCTCATCGAGATCGCCGAGCAGCATGCCCGCGCCGCCGGCTTCCGGATCCTGAACCTGGACGTCCGCGAGACCCAGCGCGCCGCCATCCGGCTCTACGAGACCCTCAACTACGTCAAGTTCGGCGAGCACCCGTTCTACGCCTTCGCCGGCGACCGCCACGTACGCGGCTACTTCTACTTCAAGGAGCTGAGCCCGCTGCGCCCGGCCCCCGCCAATCCCGCCGCATCCGAACCGATCGCCCCGGAGAAGACCCCGTGATTCTGTACCCGGCCATCGACCTCAAGGGCGGGCAGTGCGTCCGGCTGCTGCGCGGCGAGATGGACGCCGCCACGGTCTACAACGACGACCCGGCCGCCCAGGCCCGCGCGTTCCGCGACGCCGGCTGCGCCTGGGTGCATGTGGTCGACCTGGACGGTGCCTTCGCCGGCCGGCCGGTGAACGGCGACGCGGTCCGGGCGATCCTCGGCGCCGTCGACGTGCCGGTCCAGCTCGGCGGCGGCATCCGCGACCGGGCCGGCATCGAGGCCTGGCTGCAAGCCGGGGTCGCCCGGGTCGTGCTGGGCACCGTGGCGCTGCGCGACCCGGCGCTGGTGATCGCCGCCTGCAAGGCGCATCCGGGCCGGATCGCGGTCGGCATCGACGCCCGCGGCGGCAAGGTCGCGGTCGAGGGCTGGGCCGAGACCGCCGAGGTCACGGCAGAGCAACTGGCTTTGCAGTTCGAGGATGCCGGGGTGGCGGCGATCGTGTTCACCGACATCGACCGCGACGGCGCGCTGCAGGGCCCCAACCTGGTCGCCACCGGCGCCCTGGCCCGCCGTCTGTCGACTCCGGTGATCGCGTCCGGCGGGGTCTCGTCGCTGGACGACCTGAAGGCGATCGCCACGCTCGCCACTGACGGCGTGGCCGGCGCGATCGTCGGCCGGGCGCTGTATGACGGCCGGGTCGACCCGGCCGAGGCGGCGCGGGTGCTGGCGGAGGCGGCGTGATGCTGAAGATCCGGGTCATCCCCTGCCTCGACGTCAAGGACGGCCGCGTGGTCAAGGGCGTGAACTTCGTCGACCTGGTGGACGCCGGCGACCCGGTCGAGCAGGCGGCGCTGTACGACGCCGAGGGCGCCGACGAGCTGTGCTTCCTCGACATCACCGCCAGCCATGAGGACCGCGCCACCATCTTCGACGTGGTCGGCCGCACAGCCGCGCGCTGCTTCATGCCACTGACCGTCGGCGGCGGCGTGCGCACGGTCGACGACATCCGCAAGCTGCTGCTGGCCGGTGCCGACAAGGTGTCGATCAACACCGCGGCGGTGAAGAACCCGGACTTCGTGCGCGAGGCCGCGGTCAAGTTCGGCAGCCAGTGCATCACCGTGGCGGTCGACGCCAAGCAGGTGGCCCCCGGGCGCTTCGAGGTGTTCACCCATGGCGGCCGCGAGGCGACAGGGCTCGACGCGGTCGCCTGGGCGCGGCGCATGGCCGAGTATGGCGCCGGCGAGATCCTGCTGACCTCGATGGACCGCGACGGCACCAAGCAGGGCTTCGACTTGGCCCTGACCCGGGCGATCTCCGACGCGGTACCGGTACCGGTGATCGCGTCCGGCGGCGTCGGGACGCTGGACCACCTGGTGGACGGGGTCCGCGAGGGTCATGCCAGCGCCGTGCTGGCGGCCTCGATCTTCCACTTCGGAACCTACCGGATATCCCAGGCCAAGGCGGCGCTGGCGGCCGCCGGCGTGCCGGTGCGGGAGGGCCGCTGATGACCGCCGATCCGCGCAACAACCACGTCCTGGACCGGCTGGCGGCGACGGTGGCGGCGCGCCGCGGCGCCGATCCCGCCACCAGCTATACCGCCAGGTTGCTCGCCGACGGTCCGGCCAAGGCCGCCCAGAAGCTCGGCGAGGAGGCCGTCGAGACGGTGATCGAGGCGGTGCGCGGCGACCCGGCGAAACTGGCGGCCGAGAGCGCCGACCTGCTGTACCACCTGACGGTGCTGTGGGCGTCGGCCGGCGTCGACCCGGCGCAGGTCTGGGCCGAGCTGGAGCGCCGCGAGGGTACCTCCGGGATCGCCGAGAAGGCAGCGCGCGACCATCGGGGGCGCGACGGACAAGACAACGGGAGTTGAGGCATGGCCTACGATCCGAACAACATCTTCGCCCGGATCCTGCGCGGCGAAATCCCCAACAGGACCGTGTACGAGGACGAGCACGCACTCGCCTTCCACGACATCAACCCGCTGACTCCGACCCATGTCCTGGTGATTCCGAAGGGCGCCTACGTCTCGTTCGCCGACTTCTCGGCCAAGGCCAGCGACGCCGAGATCGTCGGCTTCGTGCGCGCGGTCGGCAAGGTGGCGCGCGACCTCGGGGCCGAGGACCCGGGATACCGGATCGTGGCGAACAACGGCGCCGATGCCCGCCAGGAGGTCCCGCACCTACACATCCACGTATTCGCCGGCGCCGACCTCGGCCGGATGATCAAGCCGGCCGGCAAGTAACGCCGGTAACCCGCTGGGACGGCGGCCAGACTCGGCAAAAAGTCGATCAAATTTGAACAAAATACTGGAAGTCATTGATTTCCTTGTGGTTTTCCTCGGTTGACCCTACGCTGAGCTGGAATTCAGGCCCCGACCCCAACAGGTCGTGGTTTCCGGGAGCGGCTACCACTTCATGTGGCAGGCGGAACGGAACGCGCAAATCGCGCGGGTGGGGACGAACATGAGACCGAGCCAGGATCTCGACTGGGACGTGGCCGACGCTGTCCGCAAGCACGGCCTTTTCCTCAAGCAGTCCACCGGTGGCCAGCAGGTCGATTTCCGCCACAAGACGCTGCGCGGGACGATGCTGGCGGGGTCCGATCTGCGCCAGGCGCTGTTCGCCGGCGCCGACCTGCGCGGTTCGAACTTCGCCGGCGGCAACCTCGAGCGCGCCCAGTTCACGACCGCCAAGCTGGAGAAGGTCGATTTCGCCGGCGCCAAGCTGATGCATGCCAACCTGCGCGGCGCCAACCTGAAGGGCGCCAAGCTGATGGCGGCCGACCTGACCGACGCCGACTTCCGGCCGGCCAGGATCGTCGACATGAACCGGACGATCGAGCAGACCGCGAACCTGGCCAAAGCCGATGTCTCCAACGCCACCTTCGTGCGTACCAACCTGTCCGGCGCCAACCTGTCGGCGGTCATCGCGGTCGGCGCCGCCTTCCAGTCGGCGGTGCTGCGCGACGTCAACCTGAGCCGCGCCGACCTGTCGAACACCTCGTTCAAGGGCAGCGACCTGCGCGGCTCCAACCTGCGTGGCGTGAATTTCGCCGACGCGGTGCTGACCGACACCGACCTCACCGGCTCCGACCTCAGGTCCTGCAACCTCGACGGCGCCGACCTGTCGGGCGCCGACCTGACCGCCTGCCTGATCGCCACCGGCCTCGAGAACGCCGCGCCGGACATCCAGCAGAAGGTGATCGAGCACTTCGCCTGGATCAGTTCCGGCGGCAAGAAGGGTGCGCGCGCCTCGTTCAAGGACGCCGACCTGTCCGGCATCGACCTGTCGGGGGCCGACCTCTCGGCCGCCGACCTGTCCGGTGCCAGGCTCGAGGGCGCCAACCTCCGGCAATGCTCGTTGCGCTTCGCCGATCTGTCGGATGCCAACCTCGAGCGTAGCGACCTGTCGCGCACCGATCTGCGCGGCGCCCGCCTGAAGGCGGCCCGGCTCGACGGCGCCACCCTGACCCACGCCCGCCTGACCCCGATGCAGATCCTCAAGCCCTCGACCCTGGAATTGCAGCGCGAGTGGCCAGCCGACCTGACCGGCGCCTCGCTGGTCGGCGCCAAGGCCGACAAGGTGGACTTCGCCGGCGCGGTGCTGCACGGCACGGTGTTCGACCATGCCGACCTCAGCCATGCCGGCTTCAATGGCGCCGACATGCAGGGCTGTTCCTGGTCGGAGGTCGTCGGCCTGGCCGCATCGGTCTCCAGCGCCGCCGAGTGAGCCGGATCGACCGCTCGCGAGATCCAGTGAGTCACACGAGATCAATAGCTTGCAGCAATTACATGAAGTTTTGCGGTAATTTCGAATAAGTTTCTTGAGTATTTTCTTAAAGTTTAACATTACTTCAAAAAATTCCTCCAATTAGCTGATATTACGAACATAATCCGATCTTCGGGTTGCCGGCTCTCGACGGATCTACAGGCGATTGCCCGCAAGCTTTCGGATCACCGCGCAATGTCTTGATTCCACCCGATCTCAGGCGAACGGGAGGCAAACCGCCCCTGACCCGGCCATAGCATGCCCATGATCGACCGACAGGGAGGCGGCGCATGCCCGCCCGCGTGGCCACCGTCGCGTTCCGCGGCATCGAAACCCTGGAGGTCGACGTCCAGGTGCATGTCGGCGGCGGCGGCTGGCCCGGTATCTACGTGGTCGGCCTGCCCGACAAGGCGGTCGGGGAGAGCCGCGAGCGGGTGCACGCCGCCCTCTCCGTCCTCGGCCTCGCACTCCCGCAGAAACGCATCGTCGTCAACCTGGCACCGGCCGACCTGCCGAAGGAGGGCAGCCATTTCGACCTCGCCATCGCGCTCGCCATCCTGGCCGCCCTCGGCGCGCTGTCGGCCGAGGACCTGGATGGCCGGGTGGCGATGGGCGAGCTGGCGCTGGACGGCCGCATCACTCCGGTGGCCGGTGTCCTGCCGGCGGCGATCGCCGCCGCCGGCGCCGACCGGCGCGGGCTGATCTGTCCCGAGGCCTGCGGGCCGGAGGCGCGCTGGGCCGACGACCTGGAGGTCATCGCCGCCCCCGACCTGTTGTCGCTGCTGAACCACCTGCGCGGCGTCCAGGTGCTGCCCGAGCCGCCGCGCGCCGGCGCCGGGCCGGCGCCGCGCTACCCCGAGCTGCGCGACATCAAGGGCCAGGAAACCGCCAAACGGGCGCTCGAGGTGACGGCGGCCGGCGGCCACAACCTGCTGATGGTCGGACCGCCCGGCGCCGGCAAATCGATGATGGCGGCCCGGCTCCCCGGCCTGCTGCCCGCCCTGGCCCCGATCGAGGCATTGGAGGTCTCGATGATCCGGTCGGTCGCCGGCGCGCTGAAGGGCGGGCAGATCTCGCGGGAACGGCCGTTCCGGTCACCGCACCACTCGTCCTCGATGCCGGCGTTGATCGGTGGCGGCACCAGGGCCCGGCCCGGCGAGGTGTCGCTGGCCCACCGGGGCATTCTGTTTCTCGACGAACTCGCCGAATTCCCGAGGCAGGTCCTCGACGCGCTGCGGCAACCCATCGAAACCGGAGAGGCGGTGATCGCCCGGGCCAACCATCACGTCACCTATCCGGCGCGGTTCCAGCTGGTGGCCGCCATGAACCCGTGCCGCTGCGGCCATCTCGCCGACCCGGCGCGCGGCTGCGGACGGGCGCCGCGCTGCGCCCAGGACTACCAGAACCGCCTGTCCGGACCGCTGCTCGACCGGTTCGACATGACCGTCCAGGTGCCGGCGGTGTCGGCCGCCGACCTGGCCCTGCCGCCGCCGGCCGAGGGTACCGCCGAGGTCGCCGCCCGGGTCGCCCGCGCCCGCATCGTGCAGGCCGAACGCTACGCCGCGCTCGACCGGTCCGGCGCCACCCGGACCAACGCCGAGGCCGACGGCGAGATCCTGGCGGCGGTCGCCGAGCCGGATCCGGCCGGCCTCGACCTGCTGCGGCTGGCCGCCGAGCGCCTGAGACTGTCGGCCCGCGGCTACCACCGGGTACTGCGGGTCGCCCGCACCCTGGCCGACCTAGATGGCGCCGACGGCGTCACCCGCGTGCATGTCGCCGAGGCGCTGGGGTACCGGGCGGGAACCGGATGACAGCGATCGGCCCCCACGGTATCGCTGCGGACGCTTGGCGGACGAACGCACATACCCCATCATTGCGGGAGATGAGGCAATGCCACAGATGGACGTCCTGAAGGCCCTCGACGACCTGAAGGCCGCCGGCTTCGAGGAAGGCCCGGCGCGGGTGATGATTCGCCTCGTGACCGACGCCGTCGAGCTGCAGGCCGCGACCAAGGCCGACCTGGAGCGCGAGTGCATGAACCTGCAGACTGGAACCTTGCGGCTCGGCGATGGATTGCGCGCCGAGATCGCCGGGCTGCGCGATGAACTGCGTGCGGAGATCGCTGGACTGCGCGATGAACTGCGCGTCGAAATTGCCGGACTGCGCGACGAAATGCGCGCCGAAATTGCCGGACTGCGCGACGAAATGCGTGCTGAAATTACCGGGGTTCGCGAAGAAATGCGTACCCAAGTTGCTGAACTGCGCGCCGAGATTGCCGCTGTCCGGGACAGCCTCAACGCCCGCCTGCTCACAGTCGTCGGCCTCCACTTCGGTGGAACGGCCCTGTTGCTCGGCGGCTTCTACGCGCTGCTGCGATGATGCAGATCCTTCGCGCCAACCAGCACCGAGTCATGCCGTGGAAGAACGGCGGCGGCTCGACCACCGAGATCGCGGTCGGGCCCGAGGGTTCCGGCATAGACGCCTTCGACTGGCGGATCAGCATGGCAGTGGTCGCCGGCGACGGGCCGTTCTCGGCGTTTCCCGGGGTCGACCGCACGCTGTCGATCCTCGACGGGGCCGGCCTGGTGCTGCACGGGCTGTCGGGCGGACCGGTTCGGCTCGAGCGCGGCATGGCGCCGTTCACCTTCCCGGCCGACGCCGATGTCACCGCCATCCTGATCGACGGCCCGATCACCGATCTGAACGTGATGACCCGCCGCGGCCGGTTCCGCAGTGACGTGCGGCGGATCGCCGGCCCCCTCCAGATCGGCGCCGACACCGCCGTGGCCTTCCTGCTGGTCGACGCGCCCTGCACGGCGGCGATCGACGGGTCGGCGCCGGTCAGCCTCGCGCGCCGCGATGCCCTGCGGTTGGACGACGCCGCCGGCCGACACCTGGCGCTCGACGGCGCCGGGGAGAAGCGCGCCTATCTGGTCGAGCTGCTGGCGTCCCCGGCCGGCGGCCGGGACCGCGGGTAGCGCCACTCGCCGGCCCAGGCGCGGGCAATGTCGGCGGCCGGCCCGGCCGGGATCCGTACCGCCGGCGGGGTCCGCGCGCGGCTGCCGGAGTCGCTGTCCAGCCAGCGTTCGCTCCAGGTTGCGAACTCGCCGTCGTCCAGGACCGCCGGCAGGCCGGACGGCACGTCCGCGCGGGCCGGCCTCGAACCGACAGCCCACCGAAAGCGCCGATGGAAAGGTCGCCCCGTGGACATAGAGCGCCGTCGGCGCGTCGGTGGCGCCAGTGCATGACAGGTGCCGGAGGGTCAGCCAGGTTCCCGCTTTCGGCCCCGGAATCCGGTGACGGGTCTCGTGCCGGTCCGGGCCTGGGCTGTCCGCTTACATGTCGGTCTCCATCGGTCGGGTTCGCGACCGGCATGGAAACCCGCCCTCGCCGGCCGATGCTTCGGCCCCGCCCGAAGCACGCCGTCCGCAACGCTTCGATCCACGTCGAAGCGTTGATGTCGCTGGATTTTGTCGCGCCGGAACGCCCCCGCACCGCCGGTTCGTGGTATAGCGCCTTCTGGGAGAGGTCACGGGAATCGGGGGACCCGCATGTCCGAGAACGGCTTCGGCGACCGTCAGGCGGCCCGACGACAACTGGTGACCATGGCCGGCACGCTGGTGATGGTACTGGTGGTGATCGGTGTCCTGGCGCTGTACGGCCTCGACCGGATCCGCAGCGAAGCCGAGGCGCACGCCGCTGCCACCGGCCGCCTGATCGAGGCCGCCGACCTGGCACGCGAGGCGGAAGTGGCGTTCAAAACCCAGGTCCAGGAGTGGAAGAACGTGCTGCTGCGCGGCCACGACCCCGAGGACCTGGCAGAATACCGGCAGTCCTTCCACGCGTATCAGACCACGGTCGGCGACCTGCTCCGGCAGGTCCGGGGACGCGCCTCCGAACTCGGCATGCCGACCGACGCCGTCGATCGCATCCTGGCCATGCATGCCGAGCTGGCGGAGCGCTATGCCGAGGCGATGACGCGGTTCGACCCCCACACCCCGGAAGCGGCATGGCGGGTCGATCGCTCGGTACGCGGCATGGACCGGCCGCTGACCGACGCCTTCGGTGCCCTGGTCGCCGAGGTGCGCGGGCTGGCGGCGGACCGCCGGCAAGCGGTGCAGGCCGGCATGGCGGAGATGACCGCCCGCCAGCGCCGGATCCTGATCGGCGTGCATGCCGCCGGAATCGTGCTGGTGCTAGCCTCGCTGGTGCTGGCGCTCCGGGCCCTGCGCCGGCGCTGACGGCAGCGCCCCATGGAACTCCTCGGGAACATCGTCGCCGGCCTCGGGCTGTTCTTCATCGGCATCCGGCTGATCGGCGGCAACCTGCGGGAGTTGAGCGGCCGCTGGTTCCGGCGGCTGATCGCCCGTGCCACCGGCAATCCCGGCGCGGCTGTGCTGGTCGGCACCCTGTCCGGGGCCGTCACCCAGAGCAGCAGCGCCATCACCTTCATCGTCGTCAGCATGATCTCGGCCGGCTTGCTGACGGCCCGCCGGGCGGTACCGCTGGTGGTGTGGGCCAATGTCGGCACCTCGGTGCTGGTGCTGCTGGCGGTCTTCGACCTGCGGCTGCTGGTGCTGTACCTGCTCGGCGCGGCCGGCCTCGGCTATTTCCTGAACCTGGACCGCACGCCGCGCTGGCGCCACGCCCTCGGCTCGGCGCTCGGCATCGCCCTGCTGTTCCTGGGCATCGTGCTGATCAAGGAGAGCGGCGGTCATCTGCGCACCTTGCCGGAAGTGGCGGACATCCTGGCGTTCGCGGCCGGCTGGCCGCCGCTGGCCTTCGTGGTCGGCGCCGGGCTGACCCTGGTGGCCCAGAGCTCGGCCACGGTATCGGTGGTGGCGGTGACCCTGACCACCGCCGGGGTGCTGACCCTGGACCAGACCGTGTTGCTGGTGTTCGGCGCCAGCCTCGGCTCCGGCCTGAGCGTCTGGCTGCTGTCCGCCAATCTCGTCGGCAGCGGCCGGCAGGTTGCCCTGGTCCAGGTGCTGGCCAAGCTGGCCGGCGTCGTCCTGGTGCTGCCGCCGTTCCTGCTGGAGGACTACTACCATCTGCCGGTCGGCAACACCCTGCGGGCGCTGGCGGCGGCGGCCCCCGACCAGGCGGTGGCGCTGCTCTACCTCGCCCTGCAGCTGGTCTCCGCGGTGGCAATGACGATGCTGGCCGGCCCGGCCCTGAAACTGGCGGCATGGGCCGCACCGGAGAGCGAGGAGGAGCGGCTGTCGCGGCCGCGCTTTCTCTACGACCAGGCGGTCGAAGACCCGGGAACCGCGGTCGAACTCGTGTTGCGCGAGCAGGCCGGGATCTTCGCGCATCTCCCGACGATCCTGGACTCGGTTCGCCCCGAAGCAAGTCCCGAGGTCGGCGCCCCGGTCCTGCTGGAGACCTGCCATGCCCTGGTGGCGCGCTGCGAGACCTTCCTGACCGAACTGCTGGACGCGACCTCCTCGCGCGGGCTGATGCTGACCGCCCTCCAGCTCGAGAAGCGCAACCAGCTGCTGGGCGAGCTGGTCGCCACCCTGGACCAGCAGCTGTCCGGCCCCTACCGGACGATCGACCGCCGGGCAGCCGAGCGACAGGCGGGCGGGCAATCGGGGGCCGGGCAACCGGCGGATGGCCGGCTGGCGGCGCTGCTCCGGGCCCTGGTCGAGAGCCAGCACGCACTGCTGGCCACCGCCGCCGACACCCTGGCGCACGAGGCCGACGACGCCGGCGCTCCGGACGACGTGGCGATGCTGCTGGCGCTCACCGGCGACCGGTCCGAGGCGATGGACGACCTGCGCCGACGGGTCGCCGGCCAAACCACGTTGGGCGCCGCCGATCACGACGCCCTGTATGCGGCCACGGCGCTGTTCGAGCGCACGGTCTGGCTGGTCCGCCGCTACGCCCTGCTGATCGGGCGCGAGGAGACGGCGGAGAAGGCCTGACCCCTACAGTCTCGCCTCGATGGCGTCCCACAGCATGGCGGACACGTCGATGCCGTCGAAGCGCGACAGCTCCTGGATGCCGGTCGGCGAGGTGACGTTGATCTCGGTCAGGAAGTCGCCGATCACGTCGATCCCGACGAACACCAGGCCGAGGCGCTTCAGCTCCGGGCCGATCGCCTCGCAGATCGCGTGGTCGCGCCGGGTCATCTCGCATTTCACGGCCTTGCCGCCGACATGCATGTTGGAGCGCGCCTCGCCCTGGGCCGGCACCCGGTTGATGGCGCCGACGCCCTTGCCGTCCACCAGGATCACCCGCTTGTCGCCCTGCCGGACCTCCGGCAGGTAGCGCTGCACGATCACCGGCTCGCGGTAGAACTGGGTGAACAGCTCCAGCAGCGAGTTCAGGTTCTCGTCGTCCGGCTTGATGTGGAACACCCCGGCACCGCCGTTGCCGAACAGCGGCTTGACGATGATGTCCTTGTACTCGTCGCGGAACGCCTTGATCTCCACCGGGTCGTGGGTGATCAGGGTCGGCGGCATAAGGCCCTCGAAATGCGTGACGAACAGCTTCTCCGGGGCGTTGCGCACGCTCGCCGGGTCGTTCACCACCAGGGTCTTCGGGTGGATATGCTCCAGCACATGGGTGGTGGTGATGTAGCTCATGTCGAACGGCGGATCCTGGCGCAGCAGCACCACGTCCATGGTGGTCAGGTCGAGCACCGAGCGCTCGCCCATGGTGAAATGGTCACCCTCGACCTGGCGGACCTCCAGCGGCGCCGCCCGCGCCGTCACCCGGCGATCCTTGAAGCTCAAATGCCGCGGCAGGTAGTGATACAGCCGGTGACCACGTTTCTGCGCCTCCAGCGCCAGCGCGAAGCTGCTGTCGCCGTGGATCGACACCGTCTCGATGGGATCCATCTGGATCGCGACCTCGAGGGCCATGGGCGGTCTCCCTGATCGTTCTCGTCATTTCAAGTACGGCTGGCCGACCTTCCATCGCAGCCGGCCTTCGCGCAAGGGGATTGGGCGGTGGCGGCGCGGAACTTGTGTCAGTTGAGCCGGGAACCGATGCCGGCGAGCTGCGCCTCCAGCGCGCGCCGGCTGTCGGCGTCGCCGTGGCCGGCGTCGAGCCAGTCCCGCAGGGTGGCGGTCGCCGACCGCATCGCCCCGGTCGCCGCCTGCACCCCGGCCTGCTCGCGGACCAGCTCGGGCAGCTCCGGCGCCATCCGTCGCATCCGGCCGAGCACGGCGAGGCCACCCGTGGTGTCGCCGGCCTGCAGGCGACGCAGCTTGATGTTGTTCTGGAGTCGCAACAATACCGCCCGGTCTGAAACCGGGGCCAGCGCCGCCGGCGTGGCGTCGGTACCCGGGCTGACCCGCCGCAGCAGCGCGCGCAGGCCGTCCGGGTCGAGCGGCTCGCCGCCGCCAAACGGGTCCAGGGCCCAGTGCCGGCGCGCGCCCGTGCGATCCACGACCTCGATTCCGATCATGAAATGCGCCGGCACGTTCAGCCCGGCGGCGCCATGGCCGCGGGCCCGGGCGGCGTGGATATAGAGGATGCCGAGGGCCACCGGCAGGCCGCGCCGGCGCTCCAGTACCCGGATCAGGTCGGCGTTGGCGAGGTCGTCGTAGGTCTCGGAATCGCCGCGATAGCCCAGTCGCCCGGCGATCCCGGCCGCCAGCGTGGCCGCCGGCTCCGCGTCGCCGGCCTCGGCCTCGGCGACCGCCGCGACCAGGGCGTCGAGGGCGTCCAGGCAGGGGCGGGTGTCGGGAGCCTCGGCGCCGCCCTCGACCCGATCGAGAACCGCCAGCGCCAAGGCGGTCTCGGCGATCGCCAGCGGCGCCTCGCCGGCTGCCGCCGCCGCGTCGAGCGCACCGCGCGCGGTCTCGGGGGTCATCTCGACACCGTCATTTCGGCGTCGCCACCCGCACGAAATCGACCACCTGGCGGACATAGGTGATGTCGCGGGCGGTGCCGAGCACGCGCTGCAACTCCGCTTCCGAGCGCGCCACGCCCAAGATGTAGACGGTCTGGTTCACCACATCGACCGAGTAGTTGATCATCGACACCTGGTCGTCGAGCAGCAGCCGGGTCCGCAGCTTGGCGGCGATCGAGATGTCGCGGCCCTTGTCGCCCAGGGTGCTCTCGTCCGCGACCTTGAGCTCGTTGATCACCTCGCGCACGTCGCGGACCGACCAGGCCAGCTTTGCCGCCTGCACCCGGTCGTCCGGCTTCGGCACGATCCCGGTAAGCAGCACCCGGCCCTCCTCGACCGTGAACGACACCTCCTGGTACAGGTCGGCGCTGGTCTTGAAGAACACGCCGTTCAACTCGGCCCTGATGCGGGTGTCGTCGACCGCCGCCGCAAAGCCTTTCTCCTTCTGGGTGGCGGTGGCACCGGCAGCACCGGCGCCGACCACGATGCCGACCGGCGTGCAGCCCGCGATACCGGCGACGAGAACGGCGACGGCGATCGCGCCGAGGACGACAACCGGGTTGGTGCTACGCGGCATGTGGGTTCTCCAGCAGCGGGTTCTGGTTCGCAGCACCCATATCTAGTGCGTTCGGTGGCCGCCGTCATCGGCAGCCTGTTATCGGCACACATCACCGGACCGCATCACCGGACCGGGCGCCAGATGTCGACGAGATGCACCGGCAGCCGCCACGGACGGATCGCGACCAGGTCGAAGCGGCGGTCGAATCCGGCCAGATCGGCCCGGCCGGCGAGGAAAATCTCGAGACCGCTGGCCACCCGCCGCCTCTGGCGGGCCGACACCGCGGCGACCGCGGCGTCCAGGCTGGCCCGTGCCTTGACCTCGACCGCTATGACGACGCCACCCCGGCGCACCACCAGGTCGACCTCGCCGGCCGGGGTGCGCAACCGGCGGGCCAGCACCCGGTAGCCCTTCAGAACCAGCCAGATCGCCGCCCAGGTCTCCGCCCGGGCGCCCAGGCGCTCGGCCGCCCGCCGTCGCGCCAGTCGCCGTGCCCGTTGGCGGTCGTCGACCGTCGACGCCGCATTCCCGCCATCGCGTGCGCGTTTACTTGACCGGCGTGCTCGATTAGCGTCCGTCACCGTCGGCGTCCGTCACCAGGGAACTGAACCATGGGCCTTCCGCCGCTCAGTCTGTCAACGCTGCGCCGCGCCGTCGGCGGCGCCTGCATCGCGATACTGGCACTCTGGCTCGCCGCCTGCAGCTCTGGCGAGACCGTTCAGGTCCCGCCGAGTCCGCCGCCGGCGCCACCGCCCCCGCAAGCGCAGCCGGCACCGATGCCGCCGTCCGGCTCCCTGGAGCTGGGCGGCACTCTGCCCGAGGCCGGCCCGACGATCCCGGCCGGGCCACCCCGTATCGCCCTGCTGGTGCCGTTGACCGGCCGCGCCGCCGGCGTCGGTCTGGCCATGCGCAACGCCGCCGAGCTGGCCCTGTTCGAGATCGCCGACGAGGACTTCGCGCTGTCGGTCCACGACACCAGGTCGACCCCCGACGGTGCCGCCGCCGCCGCCCGGAAGGCAATCGACGGCGGCGCCCGGCTGATTGTCGGCCCGCTGTTCGCCGCCGAAGTCTCGGCGGTCGCCCCGCTCGCGCGACCGGCCGGCGTGCCGGTCATCGCGTTCTCCAACGACCGTTCGGTCGCCGGCGACGGGGTGTGGGTGTTCGGCCTCCTGCCCGGACATCAGGTGCAGCGCGTTGTCCAGTACGCCGCATCGCGCGGCCTCACCCGCTTTGGCGCCCTGGTGCCGGCGAACGCCTTCGGCTCGACCACGCTGCAGGCGCTGAACGCCGCCGTGGCCCGCACCGGCGGCAGCGTGGTCGCCACCGACAGCTACCCGTCCGGCCGCGGGACCGAGAACGGCCCGCTGGTCAGGCGATTTGCCCAGCGCGTCGGCGCCAGCGCCGGCGGCACGCCCTATATCGACGCCGTGCTGGTGCCGGACGGCGGTACGGAAATCCGCAACCTGGCGCCGCTGATGGCCTATTACGACATCGACAACGCCAAGGTGCGCTATCTCGGCAGCACGCTGTGGAACGACCCGGAGCTCGGCCGTGAGCCGGCCCTCACCGGCGGCTGGTTCGCCGCCCCCTCGCCGCAGACCCGGCGGCCGTTCGAGCAGCGCTATCGCTCGGTGTTCGGCGCGGCGCCGGCCGGCCTCGCCTCGCTCGCCTACGATGCGGTGTCGCTGGCGGCGGTGATGGCGCGCCAGCTCGGTGGGCCGGCCTTCGACCCGCTGTCGCTGACCCAGCCGAGCGGCTTCGCCGGCGTCGACGGGCTGTTCCGGCTGATGCCCGACGGCAGCAACCAGCGGGGCTTGGCAGTGTTGCGGCTCACCCCCGCCGGCATCGAGATCCAGGATCCGGCGCCGACCAGCTTCGAGCCCCTGCTGAACTGAGCCCCTGCTGAACTGAGCCCCTGCTGAACCGAGCCCCTGCTGAACCGAGCAGCCTCAGACCGGTAGCGCGCCACGCAGCAGCCGGTCGGTAACCGCATCCAGGCGGGCGCGGCCGGCGGCGGTCGCGCGCAGGCCCTCGGCATCGAGCGCCAGGAACCCGCCATCGACCAGCAGCGAAATCGTTGCGATTTCGAACATTTCCTCCGGGCCACGCCCGAACAGGGCCGTCCAGCGTTCGCGCGGCAGGCCTCCGGCAAGGCGCAACCCGGTCAGCGTCGCCTCGATCAGCGCCTCGCCCGGGTCCAGCATCCGGTCGTCGACCAGGGCGTGGCCGTCGCGCTCGACCCGGTCCAGCCAGATCGACGGCGCGCGATGGGTGCGGGTCGCCACCTTGCGGCGATCTCCGACGGATATGCCCTCGCTGATCCGGCCGTGCGCCCCCGGACCGACCCCGAGGTAGTCGCGATAGCTCCAATACACCAAGTTGTGGCGGCATTCCTCGCCCGGCCGGGCATGGTTCGAGACCTCGTAGGCCGGCATGCCGGCGGCATCCAGGGTCTCCTGGGTGACGTCCCAGAGGGCCGCCGCGGTGTCCTCGTCCGGCAGCCGGAAGGCGCCGCGGGCGTGCAGGGAATGGAACGGCGTGGTCGGCTCGATGGTGAGCTGGTAGAGCGACAGGTGCCCGGTGGCATGTGCCAGGGCACCGGCCAGTTCGCGCCGCCAGGATTCCGGGCTCTGGTCGGGCCGGGCATAGATCAGGTCGAAGCTGACGCGCGGAAATCGCTCGCGGGCGGTTGCTACCGCCGCCAGCGCCTCGGCGGCGCCGTGGCCGCGGCCCAGAAACTTCAGCACCGCGTCGTCGAGCGCCTGGACACCGAGCGACACCCGATTGACCCCGGCATCCCGGAACGCCTCCAGCTTGCCGGCCTCGACCGAGGTCGGGTTCGCCTCCAGGGTTACCTCGAGGTCGTTTGCGATACGGAACGAGGATCGGACGGTTTCCAGGACGGCGGCGACGGTCGCCGGCTCCATGAGCGACGGGGTGCCGCCGCCGAAGAACACGCTCTCCACCCGGCGCCGGCCGACCCGTGCCGCCTGGGTCTGCAGCTCGCGCACCAGCGCGCGCCGCCAGCGCGGATGGTCGACAACCGCGGCGACGTGGCTGTTGAAGTCGCAATACGGGCACTTCGACAGGCAGAACGGCCAATGGACGTAGACGCCCATGGCCTCGTCGGGCGGGTCGTCGAGGCGGGCGATGTCAGTCGCGGCCATCACCATCGAAGCACCGGTCGACCAGTTTGGCGAACGCATCCGCCCGATGGCTGACAGAATGTTTCCATTCCGAATCGACTTCGCCGAAGGTCTGCTCGTGACCGGTCGGGACGAACATCGGGTCGTAGCCGAAGCCGTGCTCGCCGCGCGGCGGCCACACCAGCGTGCCGTGCACCTCGCCCTCGACGGTCTCGGTGTGGCCGTCCGGCCAGGCCAGGCTGAGGGCGCAGGCGAAGCGGGCGTCGCGATCCGTCGACCCGGAGGCCCGCACCGCCTCCCAGACCTTCGCCATGGCAACGCCGAAATCCTTGCCCGGTCCGGCCCAACGCGCCGAGTAGACGCCCGGATCGCCGCCCAGGGCGGCGACGCAGAACCCGGAATCGTCGGACAGCGCCGGCATGCCGGCGGCCCGGGCCGCCGCCAGGGCCTTCAGCTCGGCATTGGCGACGAAGGTCGTCCCGGTCTCCTCGGGCTCCGGCAGATCGAGCTCGGCGGCAGCGACGATCTCCATGCCGAACGGCGCCAGCAACTCGCGGATCTCGCAGACCTTGCCCGGGTTGTGCGAGGCCACGAGCAGCTTCGTTCCGGAGAGTTTGCGAACCGGCGCCACGGTCAACCGACAGCCTCTCTCTGCATCTCAGCCAGCTCCGCGATGCCCTTGCGGGAGAGCCGCAGCAGGGCGTCGAACGATTCCTGATCGAACGGATCGCCCTCGGCGGTGGCCTGGATCTCGACGATGCCGCCACGCCCGGTCAGCACGAAGTTGGCGTCGGCGTCGCAGGTCGAATCCTCGGCGTAGTCCAGGTCGAGCACCGCCTCGCCCTTGTACAGGCCGCAGGAGATCGCCGCGACCTGGTCGGTCAGCGGCATCGCCTTGACCGCGCCGAACCGCAACAGGGTCGACAACGCCTGGTGCAGCGCCACCCAGGAACCGGTGATGGCGGCGGTGCGGGTCCCGCCGTCGGCCTGGATGACGTCGCAGTCGATCCGGATCTGCCGCTCGCCGAGCAGCGCGAGATCGGTAACGGCCCGAAGCGACCTTCCGATCAGGCGCTGGATCTCCTGGGTGCGGCCGGACTGCTTGCCGCGCGCGGCCTCGCGATCGGTGCGGGTGTGGGTCGAGCGCGGCAGCATGCCGTACTCAGCGGTCACCCAGCCCTTGCCGCCGCCCTTGAGCCACGGCGGCACCCGGTCCTCGATGGTGGCGGTGCACAGCACGTGGGTGTCGCCGAACCGGGTCAGGCAGGATCCCTCGGCATGCTTGGCGAAGCCGGGCTCGAGCCGGACCGCGCGCAGGGCGTCGACGGTGCGGCCGGACGGGCGGCCGGCGAAGGCGCCGGAAGGGGATTGGGGCATCGGTCGGCTCCTGCGGTCGGGTCGTGCTGTCGGCTCGTGTGACGGCACCGGCGATCCGCGGCTGCGGGCGGGGCGCGGTGGGCCGGGAACCTACCCCCGCGGCGCCGGCCCGTCCACCCTGGCGGCGGGCCGGATCACGGCGGTTCTGCGCCGGTTCGAGACCGGTCGTTGACCGGCCACCGGCAGCTTCCTAGATTCAGGCGGCCATGAGCGCACCCATAAAAGAGACGACGGCCGGCATTGTCGGTCAGCTGAACGGGCGGTCGCGGGAGATTTTCCGCCACATCGTCGACGCCTATGTCGAGACCGGCGAGGCGGTCGGATCACGCACGCTGTCGCGCCGGCTCGGGCTGGTGCTGTCGCCGGCGACGATCCGCAACGTCATGGCCGACCTCGAGGAGGCCGGCATGCTGTATTCGCCGCACACCTCGTCCGGCCGGCTTCCGACCGATGCGGGCCTGCGCATGTTCGTCGACGGCCTGCTGGAGATCGGCGGCGACATCAGCGTGGAGGAGCGGGCCAACATCGACGGCAAATGCGCGGCCGCCGGCCGCACGGTGCCGGAGATGCTGGAGGAGGCCACGTCGACCCTGGCCGGACTGTCGCGCTGCGCCGGCCTGGTGGTGTCGCCGAAGTCCGAGGCACCGCTCAAGCACATCGAGTTCGTGCCGCTCGGCAACCAGCGCGGGCTGGTGGTGATGGTGACCGAGGGCGGGATGGTCGAGAACCGGATCGTCGAACTGCCGCCGGGGCTGCCTTCGTCGGCCCTCACCGAGGCCAGCAACTATCTGAACTCACGGCTCAAAGGCCAGATGCTCGACGACCTGCGCGTGCAGGTCGAGAGCGAGATCGCGCAGCGCCAGGCCGAGCTCGACGAACTGACCAGCCGGGTGGTGCAGGCCGGGCTCGCCACCCGCGGCGAGGGACCGCAGGGGCCGGCGCTGATCCTGCGCGGCCAGGCCCAGCTGCTGATGGATGTCTCGGCGCTCGAGGACCTGGAGCGGATCCGCGGCCTGTTCGAGATCCTGGAGGAGAAGGAGAGCACGCTGCGGCTGCTCGATTCCACCGGCGAGGCCGACGGGGTGCAGATCTTCATCGGCGCCGAGAATGCGCTGTTCCGGCACACCGGCTGCTCGATGATCATCGCGCCGTATCATGACCAGCGCCGCACCATCGTCGGCGCGATCGGCGTGATCGGCCCGACCCGGATGAACTACGCCCGGATCATCCCGATGGTCGACTACACGGCCAAGCTGATCGGCCGGCTTCTCGACTGAACGCTTTTCATATCGCGCGTGCCGCCCTACATAGCGCCGGGTCAGGACGCAATTCCTCCAAGAGTCCGCACATCGGGGACCAGTCATTATGTCGAACGAGCCCAACAAGCCCGACCACGCGAGCGAGCCGCCGGTTGCCGACGACGCCGGGCACCACGCCGGGATCGATGCGGATGGCACAATCGACACCGGCGACGGTGATCCGCGCGACGCCCGCATCGCCGAGCTCGAAGGTCAGATGGTGCAGCTTCGCGACCAGACCCTGCGCGCCCTCGCCGAGGCCGAGAACGTGCGCCGCCGGACCGAGCGTGAGAAGGAACAGACCCGGCTGTACGCCGCCGGCAACCTCGCCAAGGACCTGCTGAGCGCGGTCGATAACCTGCGGCGAGCGCTCGACGCCGTACCCGCCGAGCGCGAGGCCCTGGACAATGCCGTGAAGAACCTGATCGTCGGCGTCGAAATGACCGAGCGCGAGGTTCTGACGGCGTTCGAGAAGGCCGGCATCAAGCGGATCGAGCCGCTCGGCGAGCGCTTCGACCCGAACCTCCACCAGGCGATGTTCGAGGTCGAGAACAGCGGCAAGCCGGCCGGAACGGTGGTGCAGATGCTGGCCCCCGGCTATGTCATCCACGACCGCCTGCTGCGCGCCGCCATGGTCGGCGTCGCCAAGGGCAGCCAGACCCCGTCCGACCGTCCGCGGCTCGACACCACCGCCTGACGCCGGTTCCCGGGCCCGAATCGCCGGTCGCGGCGGCTTGCACGCCGGAGGCCGGTCCCTATATACCCGCTAGCTCCAGTCATCACCCGATGGGAGCGGCCGACGGTGCCTCAGGGGCCTCCGCCGCTTGCCGAAGAAAGAGGTAGGTTCATGAGCAAGGTTATCGGTATCGACCTCGGCACCACCAACTCGTGCGTTGCCGTGATGGACGGCAAGAGTGCCAAGATCATCGAGAATGCCGAGGGTGCGCGCACGACACCGTCGATGGTCGCCTTCACCGAAGGCGACGAGCAGCTTGTCGGCCAGTCCGCCAAGCGCCAGGCGGTGACCAACCCGGAAAAGACGCTGTTCGCGATCAAGCGCCTGATCGGGCGCCGCTCCGATGACGTTACGTCCAAGAAGTTCAACGACCTGGTGCCGTACAAGGTGGTGCCGGGCGACAACGGCGACGCCTGGGTCGAGATCGACGGCAAGAAGTTCAGCCCGGCGCAGATCTCCGCGATGATCCTGCAGAAGCTGAAGAGCGACGCCGAGGCCTATCTGGGCGAGAGCGTCACCTCGGCCGTCATCACCGTCCCGGCCTACTTCAACGATGCCCAGCGTCAGGCCACCAAGGACGCCGGCAAGATCGCCGGCCTCGAGGTGCTGCGCATCATCAACGAGCCGACCGCCGCGGCGCTGGCCTACGGCCTCGACAAGAAGCAGTCCGGCACGATCGTGGTCTACGACCTCGGCGGCGGCACGTTCGACGTGTCGGTGCTGGAGATCGGCGACGGCGTGTTCGAGGTGAAGTCGACCAACGGCGACACCTTCCTCGGCGGCGAGGACTTCGACCAGCGCGTGATCGACTATCTGGCCGACGAGTTCAAGAAGGACACCGGCATCGACCTGCGCAAGGACAAGCTTGCCCTGCAGCGCCTCAAGGAGGCCGCCGAGAAGGCCAAGATCGAGCTGTCCAGCGCGGTCCAGACCGACGTGAATCTGCCGTTCATCACCGCCGACCAGTCCGGCCCGAAGCACCTGAACATCAAGCTCAGCCGCTCCAAGCTGGAAGCCCTGGTCGATGACCTGGTGAAGCGCACCGAAGGCCCGTGCAAGGCCGCGCTGAAGGATGCCGGCGTTTCCGCCAGTGAAATCGACGAAGTCATCATGGTCGGCGGCATGACCCGCATGCCGAAGATCCTGGAGACGGTGAAGAACTTCTTCGGCAAGGAACCGCACCGCGGCGTGAACCCGGACGAGGTGGTCGCCGCCGGCGCCGCCATCCAGGCCGGCGTGCTGAAGGGCGAGGTCAAGGACGTCCTGCTGCTCGACGTCACCCCGCTGTCGCTCGGCATCGAGACCCTGGGCGGCGTGTTCACCCGCCTGATCGACCGCAACACGACGATCCCGACCAAGAAGAGCCAGGTGTTCTCGACCGCCGAGGACAACCAGACCGCCGTCACCATCCGGGTGTTCCAGGGCGAGCGCGAGATGGCGGCCGACAACAAGCTGCTCGGCCAGTTCGATCTGGTCGGCATTCCGCCGGCACCGCGCGGCGTGCCGCAGGTCGAGGTAACCTTCGACATCGACGCCAACGGCATCGTCAACGTCTCGGCCAAGGACAAGGCCACCGGCAAGGAGCAGCAGGTCCGCATCCAGGCTTCGGGCGGCCTGTCCGACACCGATATCGAGCGGATGGTGCGCGAGGCCGAGGAGAACGCCGCGGACGACAAGAAGCGGCGGGAGCTGGTCGAGGTGCGGAACCAGGCCGATACCCTGCTGCACACCGCCGAGAAGACCCTGGCGGAGTTCGGCGACAAGGTGTCGGCTGGCGAGCGCCAGAGCATCGAGGACGACATCACCGCCCTGAAGGCTGCGGTCGAGGGTGACGACGTCGCCGCGATCCGGTCCAAGGTCGACGCCCTCCAGCAGTCGTCGATGAAGCTCGGCGAGGCGATGTACAAGGCGCAGCAGGAAAGCGCCGAGGCCGAAGCCGGCGCCGGTTCGGCCGAGGAGCCCGCCGGCGGCGACGGCAAGGGTGCCGACGATGTGGTGGACGCCGACTTCGAGGAAGTCGACGACCAGGACCGCAACAAGTCCGCGTGATACGACAGACTGCCGTGATGACGGCCGCCCCCGCCTGTCCCCGCTGCCAAGCGGTCGGACCGGCGGGGTTCGCGCGTTGGTTCCCCGCACCACGGTGACGATCCATGGCGAAACGTGACTACTATGATGTCCTGGGAGTCTCGCGCGGCGCGTCCAAGGACGAGCTGAAGCGGGCCTTCCGCAAGCTGGCGATGCAACACCACCCGGACCGAAACACCGGTGATGAGGACGCCGAACGCCAGTTTAAGGAACTCAACGAGGCCTACGACGTCCTCAAGGACGACGACAAGAAGGCGGCCTACGATCGGTTCGGTCACGCCGCGTTCGAGAACGCCGGCGGCGGCCGGCCCGGCGGCCCCGGATTTGGTGGCGGCGGGTTCGCCGACATCTTCGAGGAGATGTTCGGCGAATTCATGGGCGGCGCCCGCCGGGGCGGAGGCAACGGCCGCGGCTCCGACCTGCGCTACAACATGTCGATCAGCCTGGAGGACGCGTTCCGCGGCCGCCAGACCGAGATCCGCATCCCGACCTCGACCTCCTGCGAGGAATGCAGCGGCACCGGGGCCGAGAAGGGTTCGAAGCCGATCCCCTGCCCGACCTGCCACGGCGCCGGGAAGGTCCGGGCCCAACAGGGGTTCTTTACGATCGAGCGCACCTGCCCGGCCTGCGGCGGCGTCGGACAGGTCATCGAGAAGCCCTGTCGCGGCTGCAGCGGCTCCGGCCGGCAGCGCAAGGACAAGACCCTGTCGGTGAACATTCCGGCCGGGGTCGAGGAGGGCACGCGGATCCGACTCGCCGGCGAAGGCGAGGCCGGCATGCGCGGTGCCTCGCCGGGCGACCTCTACCTGTTCCTGTCGATCGAGCCGCACCCGATCTTTCACCGCGACGGCGCCGACATCCACTGCCGGGTCCCGGTCGCCATGGTGACCGCCACCCTCGGCGGGCAGATCGAGGTCCCGACCATCGAGGGATCGCGCTTCCGGGTCGCGGTGCCCGCCGGTACCCAGTCCGGCCGACAGTTCCGCCTGAAGGGCAAGGGCATGTCGGTGCTGCGCAGCCCGGCCCGTGGCGACATGTTCGTCGAAGTCGCCATCGAGACCCCGGTCAACCTCACCAAGCGCCAGCGCGAGCTGCTCGAGGAATTTCAGGCCGAGGCCGGGGACGATACCACCAGCCCGCAGAGCCACGGCTTCTTCGACAAGGTCAAGGAGCTCTGGGACGATCTCCGCGAGTAGCGCTCCCCCGGATACTACCGAATCTACCGGTAGCGATACGGGTAGTGTGATTATAACCCGTTGTTATTTCTCGGATATGTCCCGCCCGATGGCGTTGACGATGGCGCGCCCTTCGCGCTCCAGAAATTGGATCGCGGCGCCGATGACGGCCTGCGAGTAGCGGATCGTGAAGCGCTGGCCCTCGGTCATGGTCTCCGCCGGCAGCCCCCGCAGCCTGCGCTGCTCGCCACGCAGTCCGGCAATCCGCTCGTCGGCCAGCCGATGGACGTCATCCATCTCCAGCAAATGCGCGAAAAACATGCCGGCGAGGAACGGCGACCGCACGACCTCGCTGCCGTCGCAGGCGGCGGCCGCCGCCGCAAGCTCGTCCCGGCCGCGCTGGGTGATCCGGAAAACCCGCTTCTCGAGCGGTGCATCCGGCGCGCCGATGACCTCGATGGCGCCGCGGGCCGTCAACTTCGCCAGGGCCGGGTAGATGGCGCCCAGGCTGGCCTGCCCGAAGTGCTTGAACCAGTCGCCGACGGCGCGCCGGATACCATATCCGCTGGTGTCGCCGAAGCTCAGGACTCCGAGGCAGAGCGTGCCGACATCCATGATCGGAATTCCTTGATATCTGTACGGTATGCTGGACGAAAAAACTGTGGTTTCATTGAACACTAGATGACGAACTTGGGTGACGCAACGGTCGGTGCTCCGATCGCGTCACGGGCCGCCGGCCTGCAGTAAGAGGGACCACCATATGGTAACGCGGATAGGCGTCTTCGGGGCCAACGGGCGCATGGGACGGATGATCGTCAAGGCGGTCGCCGAAACCCCCGACACAGCCCTCGTGGCGGCAGGGGTAAGGCCCGGTAGTGCCGACCTGGGCGCCGACGCCGGCGGCCTGGCGGGCCTCCCGCCGACCGGTCTCGCGACCACCGAACGGATCGCCGAGGTCCTGGCGGCCGATGTCGCCATCGACTTCACGCTGCCGGACGCCACGTTGGCACACGCCGCCGCCGCCGCCGAGGCCGGCACCCCGTTCGTGACCGGCACCACCGGCCTGTCGTCCGAACAGGAAGCCGAGCTGGCACGACTGGCCGAGCGGATCCCGCTGGTCTATGCCCCGAACATGAGCGTCGGCGTCAACCTGCTGCTCGCCCTGGTCGAGCAGGTCGCCGCCACCCTCGGCGATCCCTGGGACATCGAGATCGTCGAAATGCACCACAACCGCAAGGTCGATGCCCCGTCCGGGACCGCGGTCGGGCTGGGCCGGGCCGCCGCCGAGGGCCGCGGCCGCCGCTTCGAGGAGGTGGCGGTGCTGTCGCGCGAGGGCCATACCGGCCCGCGGGTACCCGGCCAGATCGGATTCGCGACCATGCGGGGCGGCGACGTGATCGGCGAGCATACGGTAGTGTTCGCCGGCCCGGCCGAGCGCATCGAGATCGGCCACAAGGCGGGCGGCCGGCACATCTTCGCTAACGGCGCGGTCGCCGCCGCCCGCTGGGCGGCCGGCCGGACGCCGGGGCTCTACAGCATGCGCAACGTTCTCGGCCTGTAGGCGAGCGCGTAGCCGGCCGCTGATCGCCGGATGTTCACGGGTCCTCGAGTTCGGCCAGCAGGGTGTCGAGGCGGGAATCGTCGAGTTCACGAAGCCGAGCGGCGAGCCGGTTGGCGAGCTCGGTCGCCTTCGGGCTGAGGCCACCGGTATCCAATACCACCCGAGGATCCGATATCGCTGCCAGCCGCCGCAGTTCCTCGGCATCTTCCCAGCTGAGGTTGAAGTAGCCGTTGACCAGCTCCAGGAACACCGCGCGCGGCACACCGCGCTTGCCGTGCTCGAGCGCCGACAGATAGGCCGCAGAGACCCCAAGCGCCGCCGCCATCTCGCCCAGGGTGGCGTCGCGTACGGCACGCAGCGCCCGCAGCTTTTCGCCGAGCGGCGTCATGACGGGTCCCCGACCGGCCCGCCGCCGGAGGATCCGCCATCGTCGCGGCGCCGGCGCAGCAGCACGTACCAGGCGCCGGATCCGCCGTCCTGGGGTTGGGCCGCCGCGAAGGCCAGCACCCGGTCCTTGTTCGGATGGTCACTCAGCCAACCCGGCAGGGCCCGGCGGATCACCCCGCTTTCGCGTTCCTCGGAGCCCCAGTCCGGGCGCTGCCAGTCGGGCCGGCCCTTGCCGGTGATCACCAGCACGCAGCGCCGTCCGAGCGCGGCCTGGCGGGACAGAAACCCGTTCAGCCCGGCATGGGCGCGCTCGCGGCTAAGGCCGTGCAGGTCGATCCGGGCCTCGATCGGGACCTGCCCGCGCTTCAGGCGAAGCTGGGTGCGACGGTCGATGCCGGGGGCGGCGCCATGGGCATGCTGGCCGAGCGCGGCTGGGGCCGGTGGTGGTGGCGGGGCCGGCGGGGGCGGTGGCGGATCGGCCGGTATCCGACCACGCTTGCGCGAGGACGGCTTCGCGACCGGCGGTTGCTCGACCACCGTCGCCGCCGGGGCGGCCTCCGCAGGCTCGCCCTCGACAGGCTCGGGGCCACGCGCCGCTATCCGCCGGCTACGCCGGCGCGGCTTCAGTGGGTCGGTATCCGAGACGACCCGTCCGAACAGTTCCAGCTCCTCGGGAGTGGGGCGTCGGCGGTTCACGATCGGACCGGGGTCATGGCCGGGCTGGCTCGACGATCAATCGTCGACGACGATCACGTGCAGCCGGCGCGGACCGTGGGCGCCCATCTGGATGCGCTGCTCGATATCGCCGGTGCGCGACGGGCCGGTGATCAGGTTGACCGTCCGCGGCATCCCGGCTCCGACCGCCCCACCAGCCTCGACCCGCGCCGCCCGCAGCCGCGACCAGACGTCCTCGAGTGGCCCGACCACCTGGCTGCGACGCACCACCGCGATGTGGTTCTCGGGCAGGAAATTGAGGCCGGTGGGCGTGGCCGCGTCGGACAGCAGTACCAGCGTCCCGGTCTCGGCGACCGCGGCGAACACCGGCGTCACGCTGGTGTCCTCGGAGCCGTCGGCGGTGCCGGTCTTGACCTCGACAGTCGGCGTCGCCGTCCAGTCCAGGCCGTTCGCCAGAGCCGGCGCCTGCACCAGCCGGGCGGGCAGGTTCTCGCGCTGCAGCCAGGCAGCGATGCGGGCCGGCACCTCGTCGAGCGACGTAACCTCGTCGATCGAGCAGGCCGCCTCGCCGAGCTTGGCCACCAGCTGGCGCCCCAGGCCGGCGGTATCCTGGCCGGCTGTACGGGCCGGAATCAGGTTGCGGGCCGGCGTGGCCAGCCGCTGGTGCAGGGTCGCTGCCGCCTCGCCCTCGATCGGGCCGCGGCCGAGCGACTTCCGGATCGAGCCCAGGATCTGGTCGCGCGCAGCACTCATTTCCCGCTTCCCCGGCGCTCGGCCCACATCGCATGAAAGGTCTTGCCCTCGGGTGCTGGCATGTCGCGCACCCCGGTCCAGCCGCCGGCCAGCGGCAAGCTCCTGAACCGCCCGGCGCGGCGTCCGAAGGCGCCGAGCACCCGTGCCGCCATGCCGGTCACGAAACGGTAGAGCGCCGGGCGGGTCGCCAGGAACGACCAGAGCGACAGCCCGGCACGCACGGTCCCGGGCGTCAGGCCGCGCTCGTACTCGCGAGTCCGGTAGTGGCGCATCATCTTCGGCAGCGGGATGCGCATCGGGCATACGCTCTCGCAGCGGCCGCAGAAGGTCGAGGCGTTCGGCAGGTGACCGGCCTCCTCGACCCCGATCAGCGAAGGCGTGAGCACCGCCCCCATTGGCCCTGGATAGACCCAGCCATAGGCGTGGCCGCCGACCGCCGCATACACCGGGCAGTGGTTCATGCAGGCCGCGCAGCGGATGCAGCGCAGCATGTCCTGGAACTCGGTCCCCAGCATCGCCGAGCGACCGTTGTCGATGAGGACCACGTGAAACTCTTCCGGGCCGTCCAGGTCGGCGGCCCGACGCGGGCCGGTCGAGAACGTGGTGTACACCGACATTTCCTGGCCGGTCGCGGAACGGGCCAGCAGCCGCAGGATGGTGGCGGCATCGTCCAGGGTCGGGACCACCTTCTCCAGGCTCGCCACCACCACATGGGCCTTGCCGAGGAGCTGGGTCATGTCCCCGTTGCCCTCGTTGGTGACGATCACCGTCGAGCCGGTCTCGGCGATCAGGAAGTTGGCGCCGGTGATGCCGACGTCGGCCTGGAAATAGCGGTCGCGCAGCTTGGCGCGAGCCTCGTCGGTGAAGTCGCGCGGCTCCTCGAGCCGGCGATTCGGATCGAGGTCGGTGTGGTGGCGGCGGAAATCCTCGGCGATCTGCTCGCGCGTCACGTGGATCGCCGGCGCGATGATGTGGCTCGGCGGTTCGTTGCGCAGCTGGATGATGTACTCGCCGAGGTCGGTCTCAATCGGCTCGATGGCGTTGGCTTCGAGGAACTCGTTGAGGCCGATCTCCTCGGCCACCATCGACTTGCCCTTGGTGACGGTCCTGGCGTTGCGGCGCTTGCAGATCGCCAGGATCGTCTCGCGGGCCTCGGCCGGGGTCCGGCACCAGTGCACGACGCCGCCGGCAGCGACGACATTCTCCTCGAAGCGCTCCAGGTAGAAGTCGAGATGGGCGAGCGTGTGGTTCTTGATGTCGCGCCCGGTGTCGCGCAGCGCCTCGAACTCGGGCAAGGCCTCGATGACCTCGCGGCGTTTCTCCTGGAAGCCGGTCTTGATGTTGCCCAACGCCCGCTGCAGCGTCGCGTCCTGCAACGCGTGGTGGGCATTCTGCTTGAAGGAGCGGCTGGTCGACTGCATTGCCGTCACTCCTTCGGGCGGCCGGGTGCCGGCTCGCCGATCCCCGGTTCCCCGATCCCCGGTTCGCCGATCGCCGGGCCGTCGGCCATGCCGGCCAGAACCTCGGCGACGTGGCGTACCTTGGTTCCCGCTCCGAGACGGGACAGCTTGCCGGACATGTTCAGCAGGCAGCCGAGGTCGCCGGCCAGCAGGGTGCCGGCGCCGGTCGCCACGACGTCCTGGGCCTTGTCGGTGACCATCTTGTCGGAGATCTCCGGGTACTTGACGCAGAAGGTGCCACCGAAGCCGCAGCAGGTCTCGGCACCCGGCAACTCGGTCAGGCTCAGCCCCTCGACGCTGCCGAGCAGCCGGCGCGGCTGTGCCTTGATCTGCAGCTCGCGCAGGCCGGAGCAGGAGTCGTGGTAGGTTACGGTTCCGGGGTAGACCGCGTCGACCCGTCCGACCTTCAGCACGTCGACCAGGAACGACACCAGCTCGTGGGTACGCTTGGCCAGGTGCTGGGCCCGCTGGGCGGTCTCCGGTTCATCGGCGAACAATACCGGATAGTGCTCGTGGATCATGCCGGCGCAGGAACCCGAGGGCGCGACCACGTAGTCGTAGCCTTCGAAGGCGTCGATCACGCCGCGCGCCACCGCCCGGGTGTCGGGCATGTCGCCCGAATTGTAGGCCGGCTGGCCGCAGCAGGTCTGCGCGGCCGGCACCTCCACGGTGCAGCCGGCGTCCTCCAGCAGCTTGACCGCGGCGAAGCCGACGGTCGGCCGGTACAGGTCGACGAGGCAGGTGACGAAGAGGCCGACGCGCGGGCCGGTACCGGGCATGGCGGTAGCTCCGGATTGAATTCAGTAGGGTTCGGCTAGCACGCGGCGGACGGCCGGGCAAGGAGATCGCCCGGCAAGATCACCCGGGCCGGTTCGGATCCATGCCGTTCGGCAGCAGCAGCCAATAGCGGCCCTTGGCGGCCATCGGGCCGGCCAGGGCCTCGGCCGGCTTGCCCGACCCCCAGAACAAGTCGCCCCGCACCGGGCCGCGGATCGCCCCACCGGTATCCTGGGCGACCATCAGCCGGCGCAGGTCGGATCCGGCAGCAGTCGGATAGGCGATGTCGACCCACATCGGGGCGCCCAGCGGCAGGTGCCGGCGGTCGACCGCCAGGCTGCGGCCGGCGGTCAGCGCCACGCCGGCGGCACCCACCGGGCCATCGCCGGTCAGCGCCCGGAAGAACACATAGGACGGGTTCTTGTCCATGACCTCGCGGCGACGCTCGGGATGGGCGGCCAGCCAGTCTCGGATCGCTTGCAGCGACATCTTCTCCTTCGGCACCTCGCCCTCGGCGATCAGCCAACGGCCGACCGCATAGTATGGCTGGCCGTTGGTGCCATCGTAGCCGACCCGGGCGCGGGTGCCGTCCGGCAGCACCACCAGGCCGGAGCCCTGGATATGCAGGAAGAAGGCCTCGACCGGATCGGCAAGGTAGATCAGCGGCTGCGCCCGGGTCGACAACGCGCCGTCCTCGATCGCCGCGCGGTCGGCATAAGGCACCAGCCGGCCGTTCTCGACCCGGCCGGCGATACGCTCGCCCTTCAGGGACTCCCGGAACGCCCCGAGGTCGACGTCGACCAGGTCCGGCGGCCGCTTGTACAGGGTGACCGGGTAGTCGGCCGACTTGACGCGCGAGCCGGCCATCTCGGGTTCGTAATAGCCAGTGAACAGGTCGTCGTCGGGCTTGTCGTCGCGGGCCCGCCAGACCGTGAAGGCCCCGGCAAAGAACCGCCGCACAGCCTCGGGGTCCGCGGCATCCACCGCACCGGCGGCGCGGCAGGCCGGCGCCCAGTCGGCGCGGGCGCCGAACCGTCCGTCCGGGCCGATCGCCCGACCCTGCTCGCCCCTCAGAATCGGCCCGCAGGTGCGGCGGAAGGCAGCCAGCGCCGGACGCAGATCGTCGCCGCTCCAACCCGGCAGGTCGGAGATCGCGGCACGCTCCAGGTACAGATGCTCTTCGGCCGGCTTCGGCGCCTCACGCCCGCAGGCAGCGAGCAACAGCCCGACGGCGGCCAACAGCAGCGGCGCGGCGCGGCACAGCGACCTGGGACGGAGATCAGTCCTCGGGGACACGGGTGGCGACCAGCGCCCAGTTGGGATCGGGGGACCGGACGTCGCGGGCAAAGGTCCAGATGTCGGTCAGCAGGTCGATGCGGTCCGGGTCGCCGTCGAGCACTTCGCCGTTGGCGTCGCGCGTCACCTTGACCTGCTCGGTGACGAACTCGACGGTCACCTTGGCCTGGTGGTTCTCGAGTGTCGCCTCGACGATGTCGGCCGACCGGATGGAGGCGATCGTGGTCTCCTGGACCTCGCCGGCCTTCTCGCGCGCCTCGATCGCCGACGCGAAGCTGCCATACAGCTCCGGCGACAGCAGCGGCTTGAGAGCGTCGACCTCGCCCTTGGCGAAGGCTTCGACGACCATCCCGAAGGCCATCTTGGCGCCGTGCAGGAACTCGCGCTCGTCGAACTGCTCGTCGGCAAGCTTGATGCGCATGACCCCGGCCGCGATCGACCCGTCGGTCCCGCCCTCGGTCTCGGCCTCTTCCTCGGACTCCTCCACGCGGTCGGGCAACCTGACCACGTTGGCGTTGTCGTTGCTCTTCGGCGCCTCGGCGAACGGGTCGGGACGACGCCGCTCGTTGCCGGTGCGTCGACCCAGCACGCTCCGCAGCTTGAAGATCACAAAGCCGGCGAACAGCGCGAGTAGAATGATATCAAGGAACGGCACACCGATTCCCATTGTGATCGCGGCTCGGTGCCTGGACCGGGCCGCGCCCCCACGTTTAGAGTGGCCGCCGCGATCGAACACCACCGGTAAACGATCACGACGCCGGAGCGGTCTCCGGACGCGTTCGGTCTAGATAGAGCCTGCACTTCGGAAGGGCAAGCATGGGCTTCCTAGTTTTGCTGGTAATCCTCGGCCTGCCGGTCGCCGAGATCTGGGTGATGATCGAAGTCGGCCAGGATATCGGCGCGCTGCCGACGATCGCCCTGATCCTCGGGACGGCGGCGTTCGGGATGCTGCTGTTCCGCGTCCAGGGGACGGCGACCCTGGCCCGGGCGCAGGAGCATCTGAACCGTGGCGAAGCGCCGGTCGGCGAATTGCTGTCCGGGGTCGGCCTGCTGGTGGCCGGCCTGATGCTGTTGATTCCGGGCTTCCTGACCGACGCGGTCGGGCTCATCCTGTTCATCCCGCCGGTCCGGCGCTTCCTGATCGGCGCGGCACTGGCCTGGGCGATGGCGCGCGGCAACACCCGGATCTGGGCGGCCCGGGCCGGCGGCGGCCCTCGGCCACCCGGTGGTGCCGGACCAAGCGGCCGCGGCCCGGTCATCGACGGCGACTATCGGGACGTCACCGAACGGCCCGCCGACGGCACCGATCCGCGGCGCCTGGGGCCCGACTCCACCGATCACCGGGACCGTTGACGCGATGTACCTGCTCCGCCACGGCCAAAGCGAGTTCAACGTCCATTTCGCCAGGACCCGGATCGATCCCGGCATCGAGGATCCGGCGCTGACCGAACTCGGCCGCGACCAGGCCCAGGGCGCCGCCGAGGCGCTCAGGGCCCGCGGCTTGTCCCGGATCGTCGCCAGCCCGTACCGCCGTACCCTGGAAACCGCCTCGGTCCTGGCCGAGAATCTCGGCCTGCCGATCGAGATCGACTCCCTGGTGCGTGAACGCTGCTGGTTCACATGCGACGTCGGCACCCCGGCATCCGAGCTGCGGATCCGGTGGCCCGGCCTCGACTTCGACCGTCTGGGCGAACGCTGGTGGCCGGTCCAGGGCGAGACCGAAGCCCAGCTCGCGGCCCGTTGCGGGGTGTTCGCCAGCCGCCTGCACCGGGCGACGGACTGGGGCGAAACCGTCTATGTCAGCCACTGGGGCTTCATCCGCGGGCTGACCGGCCTGGCGGTCGGCAACGGCACCGTGGTCGAACTACGGCCGGGGCCGGATGCCTCAGTTGTGCACACACCGGAACCGTGATAGGCGACCGGCCATCAAAACCGAGGGATGAGCTGATCATGTCCGACACCGCCGCTCCCCAGGCCGCCGCCCCCCAGGCCGCCGTCTCGCTGCCGATCCAGATTCACGCCCAGTACGTCAAGGATCTGTCGTTCGAGAATCCGCGGGCGCCAGCCAGCCTGCAGCCGCAGAGCGAGCAGCCGAAGATCGAGGTCAACGTCGACGTGCAAGCCGCCAAGGTCGCGGAAAATGACCTCTACGAGGTCACGCTGCGGATCAATGCCTCGGGGACCGCAGCCAGCGAGCAGCTGTTCCTGGTCGAGCTCACCTATGGCGGGCTGTTCACGCTGAAGGGTGTTCCCGAGGACTCGCTGCACCCGGTCCTGCTGATCGAGTGTCCGCGCATCCTGTTCCCGTTCGCCCGGGCGATCGTCGCCGACGTCACCCGCGACGGTGGTTTCCCGCCGCTGCTGATCCAGCCGGTCGACTTCGCGGCGATGTACCGCCAGAGCGCGAGCGCCGGCGCCACCGCGACTACCGCGGCAGTCGCCGACGGCGCGATCCTGCCGCCGGAAGCCTGATTGCGCCTGATCGCGTCAGTCAGCCGGCCGGCTGACCAGCCAGCCAGATCGGGTTCTTGATCGAGTCCAGAAACGTCCGGTGCGCGGCCAGCTCTTCCGCGCTCGGCACGTGCGGACGCGGCTCCCGAAAGGGACGTGCCGCCCGTTCCTCGGCCCGCTGCGTCGCCGTGGGTTCGGGCATGGCCTCGGCCGCCAGTGCCAGGTCCGGCTGCCTGCCACCGATCAGCTCCAGATAGACCGCCGCCAGCAGGTCGGCGTCGAGCAGCGCGCCATGCAGGGTGCGGTGGCCGTTGTCGATCTCGAAACGTCGGCACAGCGCATCCAGGCTGACCTGGGCGCCGGGATACTTGCGGCGGGCCAGCTGCACGGTGTCGAGCGCCTGGCTCATCGGCACCTCGGGTCGGCCGAGGCGCCGTAGCTCGGCGTTGATGAACTTCATGTCGAAGGCGGCGTTGTGAATCACCAGCACCGCGTCGCCGAGGAACTCCAAGATCTCGTCGGCCAATTCCGCAAACACCGGGTAGCCGGAGAGAAACTCGGCCGACAGACCATGCACCTCGAACGCCCCCAGCGGCATGTCGCGCTCGGGGTTGATGTAGTGATGCAGGCTGCGTCCGGTCGGGACGTGGTTGATCAGCTCAAGGCAGCCGATTTCGACGATCCGGTCGCCGGTCGCCGGATCCAGGCCGGTGGTCTCCTTGTCGAGCACGATCTCGCGCATTGCCGCCCCTCGTTCCGTCGCAGCTTTCGCACCAGTCTCGCCAGCCGCCGCATGGTGACCGCGCGGCCGAGCCCCGTCGGGATCACCACGTCGGCCCGGCGGCGCTTCTCGGCATCCGGCATCTGCTTGGCGAGAATAGCCTCCAGACGGTATTCCGTCATCCCCGGACGGGCCATGACCCGCTGTCGCTGCACCCTTCTCGGCGCGCTCACGACCACCACCAGGTCGCAGTGCCGGTGCCCGCCGCCCTCCAGCAGCAGCGGCACGTCGAGGACCGCCACCGGCGTCCGCCGGCGCCGGCAGGCGGCCAGGAAGCGGTCGGTCTCCCGCCGGACCAGCGGATGCACGATCGCCTCCAGCCGGGCCAGCGCCGTGGCGTCGCCGAAAACCATGGCGCCGAGCGCCGGACGATCCACTGCGCCGTCCCGCACCGTCCCGGGGAATGCCGCGTCTATGGCCGGAACCGCGGCACCGCCGTTTGCCAGCAAAACGTGTACCGCGGCATCGGCGTCATGCACCGGCAGCCGCAGCCGGCGCAGCATGGCGGCAGCCGTCGACTTGCCCATGCCGATCGAGCCGGTGAGGCCCAGTAGCTTCATCGCGATACCGCTTTCATCGGCGGACCAGCCTCATCAGCGCGCCAGCACCCCGTGGATCCGCAGGAAATCGAGCAGCGGCAGCAGCGGCAGTCCGAGGACGGTGAAATAGTCGCCCTCGACGGCGGTGAACAGCTGGGCGCCCAGGCCTTCGAGCTGATAGGCGCCGACCGAGGACCGGACATCGTCGCCGACCGCGTCCAGGTAGCTGTCGATGAAATCGTCGCTCAATGCCCGCATCCGCATGCGCACGCTCTGCGACACGTGCCAGATCCGCTCGCCGGAGCGGACCACGACGGCGCTGGTCACCAGCCGATGGTCGCGACCGGCGAGCGCCGTCAGGCTGGCCCGGGCATGATCCCGGTCGACCGGCTTCTCGAACCATACGCCGTTGCAGTCCAGCATCTGGTCGGAGCCGATCACCAGGGCGTCCGGGTGGCGGCGCGAGACGGTAATCGCCTTCAGCTCGCCGAGCGCGATCGCGACCTCCTCGGTCGACGCGCCATCGGCGCCCAGGGATTCACGGACCGCCGCCTCGTCGACCCGGGGGACATCGACGCCGAACGGCACTCCGGCAGCCCGCAGCATGGCGGCGCGGAACCGGCTGCCGGACGCCAGTATCACCGGCGTGACCGCGGCTTGCGACCCGGGCAATGGTGCTATCGGATTCTCGAACTCAGCCATTGTCGACCCCGGCATGGTCGCGTTCCCCGGTCTCCAGGTGCTGCAGGACCGCCGCCGCGGTCTCCTCGATCGAGCGGCGGGTCACATCGATCACCGGCCAGCCGTGACGCTCGAACATCCGCTTGGCATCGGCGACCTCGCGGCGGACCTGCTCGAGTGCCACGTAGTCGGTCTCCTCGCGCTGCTTCAGCATCAGCACCCGGTTGCGCCGGACCTGGATCAGTCGGGTCGGATCGGTGGTGAACGCCACCACCAGCGGCCTGCGCAGATGGAAGATCTCATCCGGCGGCGCGATCCCCGGGACGATCGGCACGTTTGCGGTCTTGTAGCCGCGGTTCGCGAGATACAGCGAAGTCGGGGTCTTCGAGGTCCGCGATACCCCGACGACCACGATGTCGGCCTCTTCGAGATCGTGCACCAGCTGGCCGTCGTCATGCGCCAGCGTGTAGTCCATGGCCTCGATCCGCCGGAAATACGCCGCGTCCATCTCGTGCTGGCGGCCTGGCCGGCCATGCGATTCCAGGCCGAGATGCGCGCCGAGCGCCGACAGCACCGGGTCCAGTATCGCGATGCAGGGCACTTCCAGGCGGCGGCAGGTTTCCTCGAGGCGGCGGCGCAGCTCGGGCTCAACCAGGGTGAACAGCACCGGTCCGGGATGGGCCTCGACACCGGCGATCACCTTGTCGAGATAGCTGCGGGTGCGCACCAGCGACCACACATGCTCCTTGGCCCGCACCCCGTCGAACTGCACCAGGCAGGCGCGCGCGATCTGGTGGTTGGTCTCGCCGGTCGCGTCGGACACCAAATGGATGTGCAGGATCGGCGGCAAGGTCATGCACAGCCCCTTGGGGACAAGGTGGGGACGAGGGGCCGGTTATCCCCGCCCGGGTTCGATTGCTCGAAGATATGCCTAACCATCCATCACGCAACCGCCGGAATTCCCACCGGTGGATAGTCGGGTGCGCGCAGCGTGCAACCCGGGGAGAAGTCGGGTGCGCGGATTTCATCCCCGCTATCCCCATGTTTCAGGGGCCGGCGCCGAGCCACGGCAACCATGGACTCCGGTACTTTCATCCACCGATCGACGGCCGGCCGGCCGCGCCGCCGCGGCAACCGGTTGAACTGTGGACGCTTCGGAGGACGCAAGATAATCCCCGATGTTCCACCCACCAACTACCACCTCCCTTCAAAATATAATTAAATAGGGTAGTGATAGGGATCACTGACGGAGCCCCACCGGATGAGCCGATCCCTTCTGCTGCGAGCTCTCGCAGGCGAGACCTTGGATACCCCGCCGATCTGGCTGATGCGCCAGGCCGGCCGGTATCTGCCGGAGTATCGGGAGCTCAGGGCCCAAGCCGGCAGCTTCGTCGATCTCTGCCTGGCGCCGGAACTGGCCGCGGAAGTGACGCTGCAACCGATCCGACGCTTCGGCTTCGACGCGGCCATCCTGTTCTCCGACATCCTGATGGTGCCCTATGGCCTCGGCCAGCCGTTGCGGTTCGAGGAAGGCCGGGGCCCGGTCCTGGAGCCGGTGGTCGACCGTGCCGGGATTCCCAGGTTCGATCCCGACGGCTTTCACGCGGCGCTGGGGCCGATCTACGAGACGGTGTCCCGGGTGCGGGAGGCCCTCACCCCGGAGACCGCCCTGATCGGCTTCGCAGGGGCGCCGTGGACGGTTGCCTCCTACATGGTCGAGGGCGGCACCAGCCGGGACTTTGCGACGCTCAAGCTGTGGGCCTGGCGCGATCCGGAGGGCTTCGGGCTGCTGATGGACACGCTGGTCGATGCCACGGTCGGCTATCTCGACCACCAGGTGCGGGCCGGGGCCCAGGTGGTGAAGCTGTTCGACAGCTGGGCGGGGGCCGCGCCTGAGACCCTGTTCGATCGCTGTGTGGTGCAGCCGACCGCGGCGATCGTGCGACGCCTGCGAGAGATCCATCCGGACGTACCGGTGATCGGATTTGCGCGGGGCGCCGGGGTGCAGACCCGTGGCTACGGGGCTGCCACCGGGGTGACTGCGCTGGCCCTGGACTCCGGCATTCCGCTGGCGATGGCCTGCGCGCTGCAGGCCGAGCGGCCGATTCAGGGCAACCTCGATCCGATCGCCCTGGTGGCCGGCGGCGACGCGTTGTCGTCGGAGACCGACAGGATCCTGGAGGCGCTCGCCGGCGGGCCGTTTATCTTCAACCTCGGCCATGGCATCGTGCCGCACACGCCACCCGAGCATGTGGCGGCGCTGGTCGCTCGTATTCGAGGCTGAGGGTCGGGGGAGACAGGGTATGGACTGGTATCCGGTGGCGAAGGCCTTGCACGTGATCAGCGTCATCGCCTGGATGGCCGGCATGCTCTATCTGCCGAGGCTGTTCGTGTACCACGCCGAGGCCGGGCCCGGGACACCGCAAGCCGAGATCTTCAAGGTCATGGAACGGCGGCTGTTGCGCGCCATCATGAACCCGGCGATGATTGCAACCTGGACTTTCGGGATCGCGATGTTGTGGTTGATCCCGGACTGGCTGGCGGACGGCTGGCTGCATGCCAAGCTAACGCTGGTCGTGGCGATGTCGGTCGTGCATCATCTGTTCTCGCGGTGGAGAAAGGCGTTCGAGCGTGACGAGAACCGCCGGTCGCCCCGCTTCTACAGGGCCTGGAACGAAGTACCGACGCTGTTGATGGTGCTGATCGTCTTCCTGGTGATCCTGAAGCCCTTCTGACTAAACTTTGTATACAGAACTCAGTGATTGACAACCTGTCTGAGTTTCGGTAACGCCTTTAAAAAAACCCGCCACAAAGCGGTACAGCTCCTTCCGGAACAACTCGCGTCGACACGACACTGGCCGCTGGCCGGTGAGACCGGCAGAACCGAAGCGCCGAGTCGTTCCGCCAATCCATAAGTTCGGATCAAATGAATCTTCAAGAACTAAAGACCAAGTCACCCGCCGATCTGTTGGCTTTTGCAGAAGAGCTCGAGATCGAGAACGCCAGTACCCTGCGCAAGCAGGATATGATGTTCGCGATTCTCAAGCAGCTGGCCGACAACGATGTCCCGATATACGGGCAGGGCGTACTGGAAACGTTGTCCGACGGCTTCGGTTTTCTCAGATCGCCAGAGTCGAACTACCTGCCGGGACCGGATGACATCTACGTGTCGCCGAGCCAGGTTCGGCGGTTCGGCTTGCGCACCGGCGACACCGTCGAAGGCGAGATCAGGGCCCCGAAGGACGGCGAGCGGTATTTCGCGCTGCTGAAGGTCAACTCGATCAATTTCGAGGATCCGGAAGCCGTCCGGCATCGCATCAATTTCGACAACCTTACCCCGCTGTATCCCGACGAGAAGCTCACCCTCGAGGTGCCGCTCAAGCCGGAGGGCAAGGAATACACCACCCGGGTCATCGATCTCATCTGTCCGCTCGGCAAGGGCCAGCGCGCGCTTATCGTCGCGCCGCCGCGGACCGGCAAGACCGTGATGCTGCAGAACATCGCGCACGCGATCGCCGAGAATCATCCCGAGGTCTACCTGATCGTGCTGCTGATCGACGAGCGGCCCGAGGAAGTCACCGACATGGACCGCTCGGTGAAGGGCGAGGTGATCTCCTCGACTTTCGACGAGCCGGCGACCCGTCACGTTGCCGTGACCGAGATGGTGATCGAGAAGGCCAAGCGCCTGGTGGAGCACAAGCGCGACGTGGTGATCCTGCTGGATTCCATCACCCGCCTGGCGCGCGCCTACAACACCGTGGTGCCGTCGTCCGGCAAGGTGCTGACCGGCGGTGTCGACGCCAATGCCCTGCAACGCCCGAAACGGTTCTTCGGCGCCGCCCGGAACATCGAGGAGGGCGGCTCGCTGACGATCATCGCGACCGCGCTGATCGATACCGGCTCGCGCATGGACGAGGTGATCTTCGAGGAGTTCAAGGGCACCGGCAACTCCGAGATCATCCTGGACCGCAAGCTGGCCGACAAGCGGACCTTCCCGGCGATCGACATCACCCGTTCCGGCACCCGCAAGGAGGAGCTGCTGGTCGACAAGCCGACTTTGTCGAAGATGTGGGTGCTGCGCCGCATCCTGATGCAGATGGGAACGGTCGACGCCATGGAATTCCTGGTCGACAAGCTCAAGCACTCGAAGAACAACGCCGATTTCTTCGACGCCATGAATTCCTGACGGGATCCTCTCCTGACGGCCGGTTCCGGCCATCGGATGCAGAAAGGGCGGGTCGTGAGACCCGCCCTTGGCATTTCCGGCTGGGTCCTTCGTCCGCCTACGGCAGGATCACGGTCGAGCCGGTGGTCTTGCGGCCTTCCAGGTCCTGGTGCGCCTTGACGATGTCGGCGAGCGCGTAGGTCTGGTCGATGTTGATCTTCACCTTGCCCGACTTCACCGCATCGAACAGGTCCTTGGCGCACTCGGCCAGGCCTTCCTTGGTGGCGGTGAAGGTCATCAGGGTCGGGCGGGTGAACACCAGCGAGCCCTTCGCGGCGAAGATCCCGAGGTCGACCGGCGGGATCGGGCCCGAGGACTGCCCGAAGCTGACCATCATGCCGCGCGGCCGCAGCACGTCGAGCGAAGCCGGCCAAGTGTCCTTGCCGATCGAATCGTAGACCACCGGGAGCTTCTTGCCGCCGGTGATCTCCAAGGTCTTTTCCACGAAATTGTCGCGGGTATAGATGATCGGGTGGTCGCAGCCGTTGGCCTTGGCGAGTTCGGCCTTGGCGTCGGAACTGACGGTGCCGAGCACGGTGGCGCCGAGCGACTTGGCCCATTGGCAGACGATCAGGCCGACACCGCCGGCGGCTGCGTGAATCAGGATCGTGTCGCCGGCCTTCACCTTGTAGACCTGCCGGATCAGGTACTGCGCGGTCATGCCCTTCAGCATCATGGCGGCGGCGGTCTTGTCGTCGACGCCGTCCGGCACCTTGACGATCTTCGCGGTCTCGATGTTGCGGGCCTCGGAGTAGGAATTCGGCGGGCCGGCCGCGTAGGCGACCCGGTCGCCGACCACATAGCCGGTCACGCCGCTGCCGATCGCGGCGACGGTGCCGGCGGCTTCCATGCCGACGCCGTGCGGCAACGGCAGCGGGTACAGGCCGCTGCGGTGGTAGGTATCGATATAGTTCAGCCCGATCGCGGTGTGCTTGATCTGCACCTCGCCGGCGCCGGGGGCCGCCAGCTCGACATCTTCGAGCTTCATGACTTCGGGGCCGCCGGGCTTATGGAAACGGATCGCCTTGACCATGGTCCTAGTCTCCCAGTGGACGTTTCTAGTGGACGTGTTCTGCTCTAGTGGGTGTGTTCCGCGGACGCGGCTCGTCTTGTCGCGCCGAAACTAGGGCGCTGCCATGCGGTCGAAAAGGCCCGGCGCGGCACGGCAGTGCTGCCGCGGCGGGAGCGATCAGCCGAGATGCGCGGCCAGGAAGTCGCGGGTGCGGCCGTTGGCGAGGTCGGCCGAGGCCTTGTCGTAGTGCTTGCCGCCGACCCGCGCGAAGGCGTGGTCCTGGCCGGCATAGACATGCACGGTCGCCTTCGGGTGCCTCTGCAGGGCCGGCACGAACCTGGCCTGGGCCTCCGGCGGAACGAAGCCGTCGTTCTCGGCGACATGGCAGAGATAGGGGGCGGTGATTCGGTCGGCCTCGCCGACCAACTCGTCGAGGCCGACGCCGTAGAAGCTGACATTGGCATCAGCCTTCGAGCGGGTCGCCATCAGGTAGGCGAGCTTGCCGCCGAGGCAGTAGCCGACGGATCCGGCCTTGCCGGTGCATTCCGACATCGCGCGGACGTTGTCGAGGGTCGCGACCAGATCGTCGACGCCCTGGTCGACGTCGAACTTGCCGAACAGCTCGAAGGCTTTCTGCCATTCGGCCTCGGTCCGGTCGGTGATGTCGATGCCGGGCTCGATACGCCAGAAAATGTCCGGGCAGATCGCCACATAGCCCTGGGCGGCGTAGGCGTCCGTGAGGTCGCGCATGACCTGGTTGACGCCGAAGATCTCCTGGATGACCACCAGCCCCGGCGCCGGGGTCTTGGCGGGCATCGCTACATAGGCCTGGAACGATCCGCCGTCCTTGGCCTTGACGGTCACATTGGGCATGGGAGCTTCCCTCTTGCGGGTCGGTGAACGGGCTGGCGGAAAACCCTAGGACGGCTGGTTGGCGAGCGTCCAGACCACGTTGCTGCGCGTCCTGTGGGGCATTCAGAACAGCCGGGTCTGTCCGTGCTCGAAATCGAGCAGCCATTGCTTGGTGGCGACGCCTTCCGCACCGGAAAACCCGACCAGCTTGCCGCCGGAGCCCACCACCCGGTGACAGGGCACGACGATCGGGATCGGGTTGCGGCCGCAGGCCCCGCCGACCGCCCGGGCGACGCCGCCGGTAACGGCGGCGAGGTCGCCGTAGGTCCGGGTCTCGCCGCATGGAATCTCGCACATTGCCATCCAGATCGCGCGCTCGAACACGCTGCCGCCACGGAACCGGATCGGCACGTCGAAGGCGGTCAGGTGGCCGGCGAAATAGGCCTCGAGCTGGGCTGCCGTTTCACGTGAAACGGGATCCTCTTCGGGGGGTGCGACGATCGCTCCGGGCGCGAGCCAGGTGATCTCGACGATCGCCCCGCCGTCGCTGACGACGCGGACCCGGCCGGTCGGGGTATCGAGGTGGCTGGCGGGCATCGGAGTTCCTCCTCGGACGGCGAGACGCGCTGCCGGCGCATCCGGGTCGACCTCCTGGCGCTGGCCGGTCGGCCGGCGGTAGCCGCCTCGGATGTTTCGCGGCACTGTAGGATGCCGGCGTGCCGGGCCCAAGGAAAGCTGTCGAGGACGTCGATGACCGCACCCGCTGCCGACGATACCATTGCGGCCCTGGCGACCGCGCCGGGCCGGGCCGGGATCGCGGTGATCCGGATCTCCGGGCCGGCGGCGCCGGCCGCCGTCGCCGCCATGGTCGGGCACCTGCCGCAGCCACGACGCATGACCCGGGCCCGGCTGCGCGATCCGGAGACCGGCGACGCTTTGGACGACGCCCTGGTCGTGTTGTTCCCGGCGCCAGCGAGCTTCACCGGCGAGGACGTCGCGGAACTCCATATTCATGGCGGGCGGGCGGTGACCGCGGCGGTGCTGGGCACGCTGCTGCGGCAGCCGGGACTGCGGCCGGCCGAGCCCGGCGAATTCACCCGGCGGGCGTTCCTGAACGACCGGATCGACCTGACCGCGGCCGAGGGTATCCTCGACCTGGTCGACGCCGAGACCGAGGCGCAGCGGCGCCAGGCCCTGCGGCAGGCCGGCGGCGGGCTGTCGGCGGTCTACGAGTCCTGGCGAGGCGCGCTGGTGGCGGCCATGGCCCGGCTAGAGGCCTGGATCGACTTTCCGGACGAAGACCTGCCCGACGGTGTCATGGAAGCGGTGCTGGACGGCCTGGATGAACTGACAGCCGCCCTGGAGGCCCATCTGGCCGACGCCAGGCGCGGGGAGCGCCTTCGGGAAGGCCTGCGTATGGCCATTGTCGGCCCGCCGAATGCGGGTAAGTCCTCCCTGCTCAACTGGTTGGCAAAGCGGGATGTAGCGATCGTCAGCGCGACCGCGGGCACGACGCGGGATGTCCTGGAGGTATACCTGGACATAAACGGGTATCCGGCGACGGTAGCTGATACCGCCGGGCTGCGGGAAACATCCGATTCCGTCGAGGAGGAGGGGGTCCGGCGGGCGCTGGCCCGGGCCGAGGACGCGGATCTGCGGCTGGTGGTGGTCGACTGGAGTGCCGACGGCACCGGACGGACGGCGGTCACGCGGTGGCTCGATGGTGACGCGATCGCGATCGCCAACAAGATCGATCGCGGTGGAACGCCCCCGGATCCGTGGATTCCGGTGTCGGTGACCACCGGCGAAGGCCTCGACGTGCTGATGGCCCGTATCGGCGCGGAGATCGAGGCCCGGATCGGCCTTGGAGAGGTGCCGGTCTTGACCCGGGCGCGGCATCGGCATGCCGTCGAAGAGGCGCGCGAGGCGATTCTGCGGGCCGTCGCGGGCCTGCGGGCCGAAATTCCGCTCGAACTGCCGGCCGAGGACTTGCGCCTGGCAGCGCGTGCGCTCGGTCGGATCACCGGGAAGGTCGATATCGAGGAGCTTCTGGACGCGATCTTTCGGGAATTCTGTCTCGGCAAGTGATAGCAGCGGGGAACGGAAGCGGTGTTTCACGTGAAACACACCGGCCGAGGACGGTCGAGCTTTGACAGATCCCGGCGGAATCCGTATCTCCTGGTCATGGCGGGTCGCGCGACAGCATCGGGATATGACGTGGTCGTCGTGGGCGGCGGGCATGCCGGCTGCGAGGCGGCGGCGGCGGCGGCGCGGATCGGCGCCCGGACCCTGCTGCTGACCCATCGCCTCGAAACCATCGGAGCCATGTCTTGCAACCCGGCGATCGGCGGGCTCGGCAAGGGCCATCTGGTGCGGGAGATCGACGCGCTCGACGGCATCATGGGCCGGACCATCGACCGGTCCGGCATCCAGTTCCGGGTGTTGAACCGGTCCAAGGGGCCGGCGGTCCGCGGTCCGCGCGCCCAGGCCGATCGCAAGCTCTACAGGCAGGCAATTGTCGATATCCTGGCCGAGTTCGAGGCCCTGACGGTCGAGGCGGGGGCGGTCGAAGATCTGCTGCTGGCCGATGGCCGCTGCGTTGGCGTCCGATTGGCCGACGGAGCCGAGCGCCGGGCGGCGGCGGTGGTGCTGACGGCCGGGACCTTCCTGCGCGGCGAGATTCATCTGGGCGAGGAACGCATCCCGGCCGGCCGGGTCGGCGACGCGCCGTCGGTCGGGCTGGCCCGGACCCTGGAGGCGGCGGGTTTTCCGCTCGGGCGCCTGAAGACCGGGACGCCGCCGCGGCTGGACGGGCGGACCATCGACTGGGCCGGACTGGACGCCCAGCCGGGCGACGACCCGCCCGAGCCGTTCTCGACCCTGACCGAGCGTATCACCGTGCCGCAGACGGTCTGCCACATTACCTATACATCCGAGGCGGCGCATGCGCTGATCCGCGCCAACCTGCACCGGGCGCCGATGTATTCCGGACAGATCAGCGGCACCGGGCCGCGCTATTGCCCGTCGATCGAGGACAAGGTGGTCCGCTTCGCCGACAAGCCGCGCCACCAGGTGTTTCTGGAGCCGGAGGGCCTGGACGATCACACGGTCTATCCGAATGGTATTTCGACCTCGCTGCCGCGCGACGTCCAGGACGCCGTGGTCGCGTCGATCCCCGGCCTGGAGCGGGCGCGAATCCTGCAGCACGGCTACGCCATCGAATACGACTACGTGGATCCCCGGGCCCTTGGACCGACCCTGGAGACCCGGCAAATGCCAGGGCTGTACCTCGCCGGCCAGATCAACGGTACCACCGGCTACGAGGAAGCGGCGGCGCAGGGGTTGATCGCCGGTGCCAATGCGGCGCTGGCGGCCGGCGGTGGCGGCGGCACGCTCGATGTCGACCGGGCCGACGGCTATCTCGGGGTGCTGGTCGACGACCTGATCACCCGGGGTGCGCCGGAACCGTACCGGATGTTTACCTCCCGCGCCGAATATCGCCTGCGGTTGCGCGCCGACAACGCCGACCAGCGTCTCACGGGCCTGGGTCGGGCGATCGGGATGGTCGGAACCCGACGCTGGCAGGCGTTCGAGGCCAAGCGAGAGGCCCTGGCTGTTTCACGTGAAACACTGGAACGATGCTCGGGCAGCCCGCAGGAGCTGGCGCGGCGCGGGATCACCGTCAATCAGGACGGCCAACGCCGCCGCGCCTGGGATCTTCTGGGGCATGCGGCGGTCAGCCGCGACCAGATCCTGGCGGCCTGGCCGGAGATCGCGGCGATTCCTGTCGCCATCCTCGACCAGCTCGGCATCGAGGCGCTCTACGCCGGCTATCTCGAGCGTCAGGACGCCGATATTCGGGCGTTTCGCCGTGACGAGGCCCTGGCCCTCCCGGACGACCTGGACCCTGATGCCATCGGTTCGCTGTCGACCGAAATTCGCTCGATTCTGCGTCGGGCCCAACCTCGAACCCTCGGACAGGCGGCTCGACTACCGGGTGTTACACCGGCCGCTACTCTGGCTCTGTTGCGGTACTTGAAGGGCCCATATTCAAGGAAATCAGCGGTTTCTCCGTCGACGGATGCGGCATGACCGCGGCCGATGTCCAACGGTTGCTCGGGTTCGACGACGCCACCCGTGCCCGGCTCGAGGCCTATGTCGCTCTGCTGACCAAATGGCAGGCCCGGATCAACCTGGTGGCCCCGGCATCATTGCCGGAGGTCTGGAAGCGGCACGTCCTGGACTCCGCCCAGCTGCTCGCGCATACGACGGATCGCCCGGGCCCGGTGCTGGACCTTGGCTCCGGGGCCGGGTTCCCGGGACTCGTGCTCGCGATTCTCGGCCGTGGCGACGTCACCCTGGTCGAAGCCGACCGCCGCAAGGTCGCCTTCCTTCAGGAAGCAGCCCGCGTGACTGGCACGAAGGTGACGATCGAGGCCTGTCGTATCGAGGCACTACGCCCGATTCGCGCGGGAATCGTGACTGCACGGGCCCTGGCGACGGTCTCGGAGCTACTTCACTACGCTCGGTCATTCACCGACGAATCAACCCTCTACCTGTTCCTTAAGGGAGAGCGTGCGGATGCCGAGTTGACTACCGCGCAAGAACGCTGGACCATGAGGGTTGACAGGGCCCCGAGCCTAAGTGACACGCGCGGGGTCATACTCCGATTGGAGGGTGTGACCGATGTCTGACCTGACCTCTTCGGCGGTAGTGGCACCGCGCATCCTGGCGGTCGTGAACCAGAAAGGTGGGGTGGGCAAGACCACTACGGCCGTGAATCTGGCGACGGCGATGGCCGCCTGCCGCAAACGCGTCCTGGTGATCGACCTCGACCCGCAGGGCAATGCGTCCACCGGCTTCGGCATCCCACGGAAGGCCCGCGAGGCTGACTCCTATGCCGTGCTGATCGGCGACGCCTCGATCGCCGAGGCGGCGATCGAGACCGCGGTTCCGGGCCTGGAGATCGTGCCGGCCTCGCACGACCTGTCCGGCGCCGAGATCGAGCTGGTCGCCATGGAACACCGCGAGTTCCGACTGCGCGAGGCCGTGGTCCGGCACGTTGCGGCGTCGCCCTACGACTACATCCTGATCGACTGCCCGCCGTCGCTCGGCCTGCTGACCCTGAATGCCCTGGTCGCCGCCGATGCGGTGCTGGTGCCGCTGCAGTGCGAGTTCTATGCCCTCGAAGGGCTGTCGCAACTGATCCGCACGGTCGAACGGGTCCGCAAGGCGCTCAACCCCGGCCTGGAGATCCAGGGCGTGGTGCTGACCATGTTCGACCGCCGGAACAACCTGTCGGAGCAGGTCGCCGCCGACGTGCGCGGGCATTTGGGCGATGTCGTCTACCGCACCGTGATCCCGCGCAACGTGCGGATCTCCGAGGCGCCGTCCTACGGCAAGCCGGTGATCGTGTACGACACCGCCTGCAGCGGGGCCCGGGCCTATCTCGACCTGGCGCGCGAGGTGCTGCTGCGCGAGCGCGCGGTCGCGGACGCGGCGTAACCAGCGTGGCGTGACCGACGCACCGCAGGACCGACGCACCGCAGGAAGGAACGCTCCCGGCATGACAGACGACTCCACCCGCCGCCGCACCAACAAACTCGGACGCGGCCTGTCCGCGTTGCTCGGCGACGAGGAGGAGGACCAGGTCCAGCTCGACCGGCTGCGGCAGACCCGGTCGCTGCCGGTCGAGCGGCTGACGCCGGGCCCGTTCCAGCCGCGCATGCGCTTCGACGCGGAGGACCTCGCGGAACTCGCCGAGAGCATTCGCGAGCAGGGTGTCCTGCAGCCGGTCCTGGTGCGGCGCGCCGCCGATGGCGAGAACTACGAGATCATCGCCGGCGAGCGGCGCTGGCGGGCCGCGCAGCTTGCCCAGCTGCACGAAATCCCGGTGCTGGTCCGCGAGTTCGACGACCGCACCGCGATGGAGATCGCGCTGGTCGAGAACGTCCAGCGCCGCGACCTGACCGCGCTCGAGGAGGCCGACGGTTACCAGCGGCTGATCGAGGAATACGGGCACTCCCAGGACGACGTCGCCCGCTCGGTCGGCAAGAGCCGCAGCCATGTCGCCAACACGCTGCGGCTGTTGAACCTGCCGGAGGAGGTGCGTGCGCTGCTCCAGGACGGCCAACTTACCGCCGGCCACGCCCGCGCCCTGATCGGCCAGGATGACGCCGCCGAGCTGGCGCGCGAGGTGGTGACCCGCAAGCTGAACGTCCGCGATACCGAGAAACTGGTGCAGCGCCGGCGCCTTGAGCCGGCCGCGCCGCGGCCCCGCAAGTCGCGCGGCGCGGGTGGGCCCGGGCCGGCCAAGGACGCCGACACGGTGGCGGTGGAGCGCGATCTCGGCATCCGGCTCGGCCTGGCGGTGTCGATCGACCACGATGCCGGCTCCGGCGGTGGCAACGTCACGGTGCACTACGACGATCTCGACCAGCTCGACATGGTGATCGAGCGGCTGTCCGGCATTTCCACCGGACGGGCCGGACCGGCCGCCGACCAGCGGTCCGCTCCGGAGGCCGGCGAAATGCAGCCGGGTGACGGCGAGGATGGCGGGTTGCCGCGCTGGTCGTTCGACGACGACGAGCAGGATGACGAGCACGAAGCGGATTCCGAAACCGGCAGCACCGGCGCGGGTTCCGGAGCCGGAGCCGAGCCGGACGACGTCGAGCCGGATGACGCCTGGGGCGGGATGCCGGACGAGGACGACGATCCGTTGATTCCGAAGCCTTAGCGCCGAATCCTCAGCGAGCCCGTCGCGCGGCCGCCCGCAGCGCCATCCGGGCGACATCGATCAGCGCCTGACCGCATTCCGCCTGATCCGGATACCCGGTGGATTTGCAGCGGATCTCGGCCTGTCCCAGCCGCGCGAGCGCGGCCGCCAGTGCGGTCGGCGTCCACCGTGCCACCTGGCGGGTCATCGGCTCGGCGGCCTTGAAGAACACCGGCGGGCGCAGCGACTTGACGGCGTCCGCGGCGCTCCGGCCGTCGGCGGCGCGACCGGCGGCCAGATGCAGGCGCTGGAAGTAGCCCTGGGCCTGGCGCAGCACCCGGATCGGCGACTCGCCCTGCCGGAACGCCCGGTCCAGGCCGGGGATGATGCCATCGGGCCGGCCGTCGGCGGCCGCCGACACCAGCGCGTCGATCTCCAGGGCGGCGCTGTCGCCGACCGCCTCCATGGCGGTCTGCAGGTCGACCGTGCCGCCCTGGCCGGCGAGCAGCGCCAGCTTGTCGACCTCGATGCGGGTCGCCATGCGGTCGCCGCCGAGCCGCTCCGAGAGCAGCTGCAGCGCGTCCGGCGCGATCCGGACGCCGCCGGCCTCCAGGGTCTCGCGGATCACCCGGGCGAGGTCTCGGGCTTCGTCGACGTAGCAGGCGATCGCCGCCAGATCGCCGCGCTTGTCCTCGAACAGCTTGCGCAGTCCGGTGCCGGCTCTCAGCTCGCCGGCCTCGACCACGATCAGGGTATCGGTCTCCGGCCCGGCGAAGGCGTTGGCCAGGGCCTCGGCGGTGCGGTCGCGGGCCTCGCGCAGCCGCACCAGCCGGCGGCCGCCCATCAGCGACCGGGAGGCGGCCTCGTCCGCCAGCCGCGCGGCATCAGCTTCGGCCTCTTCGCCGGACAGCACGGTGACATTGAACGGATCGGACAGGTCGGCGACGACGGTGCGGCCCAGGCGCTCGGCGGTCTCGCGGACCTTGCCACCGTCCGGACCGTAGATCAGCACGCCGCGGAGCCCGGCCGGCGGGCGTTTCAGGAAGCCGTCGAGCTCGCGCGGGGCGACCTTCATCAGCCGTCGCGCTTGAAGTACAGCCCGAGCCGCAACCGGATGTCCTCAGCGATCCCGGTGACCACCCGGCGCCGGGCATCCTCCTCGGCCTGCAGCGAGGCGAATTCCGACGAACTGATCGAATAGCTGGCTCGCCGCGTGACCTGGCCGCGGGCCGCCGGGGTGTCGTTGGCGAGGTCGACCAACACCCATTTGGCGTCGCCGACGAACTTCGCGAAGGTCGCGGTGGCGTCGCGCAGGATCACTAGGTCGGTTTTGGTTTCCCTGAGGGAGATGTCGAGCCGCCAGCGCGGCTTGTCGGGCAGCCCGGTCGGGGTCAGGCGGTCGCGCAGTTCGTTGCGCAGGAGCTGTCCGGCGCGGTCCGGAATCGGCGGGATATAGATCTGCGCCATCTCCGGCAACGCCGCCGGGCCGCCGGCGCTGCGGCTTCCGTACAGCGGCTGGAACCCGCAGCCGGCGAGCGACAGGGCGGGCAGCAGGAGCATTGGCAACAGGGCGCGCCGGCAAATCACGTCAGGCCACCAGGTTCACGATCTTGTTCGGCACCGCGATCACCTTGCGCGGCGCCTTGCCCTCGAGCTGGCGCTGGACGTTCGGATGATCCAGGGCCTGCGCGATCAGGGCCTCCTTGCCGGTGTCCTTGGCAACCTCGAGGGTGGCCCGCAGCTTGCCGTTGATCTGCACCGCGATCGTGACGGTCTCGTCCTCGGCCAGGGCCGGGTCGGCGTCCGGCCACGGGGTGTCGGCCAGCATGGCGCCGTGGCCGAGATGCTGCCACAGCTCCTCGGCAACATGCGGCATCATCGGCGCCAGCAGCCGGACGGCGGTCTCCCAGCCGAACCGCAGCACCCAGGCTTCGCCGGGGCCGCTGCCGTCGAGGGTCAACAGCTGGTTGGTCAACTCGCGGATCTGCGCGACGGCGGTGTTGAAGCGAAACCGTTCGATGGCCTCACCGACCCCGACGATGGTCTTGTGGCAAGCCCGCCAGGCCCGATCCGCCTCAGGCGACAGCTGGTTCGGCTGCGGGCTGCCCGGGGCCGGCAGGGCGGTCTCGGACTCGGTGATCGCCCGCCACAACCGGTTCAGATAGCGCCAGGCGCCGTCGACCCCGGCCTCGGTCCATTCCAGGTCGCGCTCCGGCGGGCTGTCGGACAGCATGAACAGCCGCGCGGTGTCGGCCCCGTAGGCGTCGATGATCTGCGCCGGGTCGACGGTGTTGCGCTTCGACTTGGACATCTTCTCGACCCGGCCGACCGAGACCGGGGCGCCGCCGTCGACGGTCACGGTGGCGCCGCCGTCGGCCTTGACGACCTCGTATGGGTACAGCCACTTGCCGTCCGGACCCTTGTAGGTCTCGTGGCACACCATGCCCTGGGTCATCATCCCGGCGAACGGCTCGGCGATGCCGAGATAGCCGCAGTCGCGCAGCGCCCGGGTGAAGAAGCGCGAATACAGCAGGTGCAGCACCGCGTGCTCGACGCCGCCGATATACTGGTCGACTGGCAGCCAGTAGTCGGCTTCGCGGCGCCCGAAGGCGCTCTCGCTCTGGGCGTCGGTGAAGCGCGCGAAGTACCAGGACGACTCGAAGAAGGTGTCGAAGGTGTCGGTCTCGCGCCGGGCTGCTGCCCCGCAGCCCGGGCAGGACACATGCTTCCAGGTGGGATGCCGGTCGAGCGGGTTGCCCGGTGAGTCGAAGTCGACGTCCTGCGGCAGGGTGACCGGCAGCTGGTCCTCGGGTACCGGGACCGGGCCGCAGGCCTCGCAGTGCACGATCGGGATCGGACAGCCCCAGTAGCGCTGCCGCGAGACTCCCCAGTCGCGCAATCGCCAGGTGACGGTTCCCTCGCCGCGGCCGATCGCCGAGAGCCGGTCGGCGACCGCGGCCTTGGCGGCCTCGATCTCCATGCCGTCCAGGAATTCGGATTTGTAGATGGTGCCGGGACCGACATAGGCCTCGTCGCCGACCGCGAAGGTGGCGGGGTCGGCCTTCGGCGGCAGCACCACCGGCAGCACCGGCAGCTCGTACTTGCGCGCGAAGTCGAGGTCGCGCTGGTCGTGGGCCGGGCAGCCGAAGATGGCGCCGGTGCCGTATTCCATCAGCACGAAGTTGGCGACGTAAACCGGCAGCGTCAGGCCGTCCACGAACGGATGCCGGACCTGCAGCGGGGTCCGGTAGCCCTTCTTCTCGGCCGTCTCGATGTCGGCCTCGCTGGTGCTGCTGCGGTTGCACTCGGCGATGAAGGCGGCCAGTGCCGGGTCGTTCTCCGCCATCTCGACGGCCAGCGGGTGGTTCGGCGACACCGCGCAGAAGCTGGCGCCGAACAGGGTGTCCGGGCGGGTGGTGAACACTTCGAGCTGGTCCGGGCGGTCGACCAGCTCGAAACGGACGCGCGCGCCCTCCGACCGGCCGATCCAGTTGTGCTGCATCAGCCGGACCTTGTCCGGCCAGCGGTCCAGGCCTTCCAGCGCGTCAAGCAGGTCCTGGGCGTAGCGGGTGATGCGCAGGAACCACTGGCTGAGCTTGCGCTTCTCTACCAGCGCGCCGGACCGCCAGCCGCGGCCGTCGATCACCTGCTCGTTGGCGAGAACGGTGTGCTCTTCCGGATCCCAGTTGACCCAGCTCTCCTTCCGGTAGGCGAGGCCCGCCTTCAGGAAATCGAGGAACATCTTCTGCTCGTGGCGGTAGTAGCTCGGGTCGCAGGTCGCGAGCTCACGACGCCAGTCGTAGCTCAGCCCCATGCCCCGGAGCTGGTCGCGCATGGCCTCGATGTTCTCGTGGGTCCAGCCGTGCGGGTGCACGCCGCGCTCGATCGCGGCGTTCTCCGCCGGCAACCCGAAGGCGTCCCATCCCATCGGATGCAGGACGTTGAAGCCCTTGGCCTTCTTATAGCGCGCGACGACGTCGCCGAGCGTGTAGTTCCGCACGTGACCCATGTGGATCCGGCCGGACGGGTACGGAAACATCTCCAGCACGTAGTATTTCGGTCTGGCCGGGTCGACCTCGACCTCGAAACACCCGGCATCGGCCCAGCGTCGCTGCCAGCGTGACTCGGTTTCCTTGACGTTGTAGCGCGCCATGCGGTCGGTCTTTCGTGTACGGATCGGCGGATGCTGGTGGTTTGCGGTCCGGCTGATCAAGCCTGCCGCGCTTCACATTTGCCCTATTTCGCGGCGGCCCTATTTCGCGGCGGTCTGCTGGATGCGGATCTGCCGGGCCCGGGTCAGGATGGCGTCTTCCAGGTCCTTGCCGAGCTTCGGCTCGACCACCGCATCGACCCATTGGCCGCCGGCCGTCCGTTCCTGGCGGAATACGTTGGCCCGGATGCCGTCGGAGCGCAGCGCCCGGTCGAGGATGTAGACGGTGATCTTGAAACGCTCGCCCTGCGACTGCGGCGGGGCGTACCAGTCCGTGATGATCACGCCGCCGAATGGATCGGCCGAGGACAGCGGCATGAATGACAAGGTGTCCAGCGACGCCCGCCACAGAAAGGCGTTCACCGCGACACCGCTGCCACCGGTCGCCGGGCCACCGCCCTTTCCGAGCGAAAACAGGTCGAGACCGTCCGGGCCGGTCAGCTTGTCCTGTTTCTCATAGGTCGGCTTGCCGCCCGGTCCCGACGTCGGATAGGAGTATTCGACCGGCGTGTCGGCACAGCCGGCGACAAACAGAGCGGCGCCGGTGAGCGTAGCTACCGGCAACATCCAGCGGGTCATGACGCGCGTCCTCGACATTTGTTCCTGTATTACCGGCGGCGCACCTGCGGCGCAATCGCCCCGGCGCGCCGGGGCGCCGGCCGGTTGTGGCATTTTCGTCACAATGAGACAGTTTTGCACCGACTGACCGGCGAGGTTTGTTGACGGTGTCGAAGCGGCGGCATAGCAATACCGACGACGCGGCGACACAACGTCGGATGACGGACTCCGTCAAGCAAAGACGTCGTCGCGTGCCCGGAAAACACCTCGAACTCGGGAGTAGGGGAATGAAGAAGGTTCTTCTCGGCACGACGGCGATCGTCGCCGCGGGCATGATCGCCTCCAGCCCCGCCTCGGCGGCCGAAAAGATTTCGGCCAAAGTTGGCGGTTACATGGAGCAGTGGATTGGTTACGCATCGGTTGACGATGCCGCCAACCGCGACGTCGACGGCTTCGACATCAAGTCGGACTCGGAAATTCACTTCACTGGTTCGACCACTCTGGACAACGGCATCGAGTTCGGTGTCAACGTTCAGCTTGAGGCGAACAGCAACTCCGGCGATCAGATCGACGAATCCTACATGATCGTCAAGGGCAGCTTCGGCGAGATCAACCTCGGTTCCGAAAACTCTGCCATGTACAAGATGCACTACGCGCCGACCGATTACGGTATCACCCTGAACTCGGGTGACCAGATCGATTGGGCGGCGGTGTCCGGTTCCGGCATCTCGACCGGCGGCTACTTCCGCAACCCGTATGGCTCCACCTACATCGAGCCGGCGGCCAACAACGACGCCGAGAAGCTGACCTACTACACGCCGCGTTTCGGCGGTTTCCAGCTCGGTGTGTCCTACTCGCCGGACGCGAGCCAGGACAGCAACACCTCGCCGGATCGTGACGCTGTCAACTCCGACATGGTCGCCATCGGCGCGAACTTTAAGGGCGACTTCGCCGGCGCTTCCGTCGGCCTGTCGGGTGGCTACGGCACGTTCCTGAACGCTCCGTCGGGTGCCGACGAGCCGATCGCCTACAACGTCGGCCTGACTCTCGGGTTCGGCGGCTTCGAGGTCGGCGGCTCCTACGCGAAGTCCGAGGACAACTCGACCGGTATCGACGGCGACGGCTACAACATCGGCGTCGCCTACACCACCGGCCCGCTCGGCGTTAGCCTGACCTACTTCAATGGCGAGCGTGAGGGCACCACCACCGCGGGTGTCACCACCGGCCAGGCCGAGCAGAAGACTGTTCACCTGTCGGCCAACTACACGTTGGGCCCGGGCGTCACTGCCGCGGCGACCCTCGGCCATGCCGAGTTCGATTCGGACGACGCTGGCGTGGGCTCGAACGAGGCCACCTACTTCGTCACCGGTATCAAGCTCAGCTTCTGATCCTGGTTACGAGTAGTTGCGATTGGGGAGGAGCCGCCTTCGGGCGGCTCCTCTTCCATTTTGAGGGGCGGCATCCTAAAAGAAGCGAAGCCGCCAGAGAGGGCCGACCGGGGGAGAGCTGACATGGATGTCGACTTCGATCGACTGTTCAAAGCGATCGACCGTCAGACCTTCGTGCGGGACTACCTCGACCAGCACGTCTACCATGAGGCCGGCTCCGTTCAGGACGTCGGCCGTCTGTTTTCCTGGGCCAAGGTCAACGACCTGCTCGAGCGCCCCAAGCTCTGGGACGGTCAATCGGTCGAGATGGCGCTCGCCGGTCGGGTTCTGGATCCGCGCGAGTATTGTCGACCCGGCGTCGGACGCACCGGCGACCCCAATCTCCGGCCGGATCGCCAGCGCATCACCGCCCTGCTCCAGAAGGGCGCGACCTTCGTGCTCGATTTCCTCGAGGGCATCGACCCGGAGATCGCCGCGGTCACCCGCTGCCTCGAGCGGCTGTTCGGCACCCACACCTCCTGCAACATGTACTGTTCCTGGCAGCAGGTGCCGGGCTATGCCTCGCATTTCGATACGATGGACGTGATCGCCATCCAGATCGAAGGCGAGAAGCGCTGGAACATCTACGAGGGCCGGTTCCGCGAGGCGACCTTTACGCCCGGCATTCGGCCCAGCGATTTCACGACCGAGCAGCACAATCAGATGAAGGGCAAGGTGGCGCGACAGGTCACGACGCGCCCCGGCGACATCCTGTATCTGCCGCGCGGCGTCTATCACGACGCCCTGGCCACCGACACCGCCTCGCTGCACCTGTCGTTCGGGGCGTCCCCGCTGGTCGGGTTCACGGTGGTCGGCATGCTGTCCAGCGAAGCTCCCAAGCAGGAGTTCCTGCGCAAGCGATTGCCGCATTTCGAGGATCGCGCCGATCTGGCGGCTTATCTGGCAGCGGTCGGCGACCACCTGAAGGCCATGTTGACCGACCCGGCCTTCGTCGACGGTGTGGTCGACTACCAGCAGGGCCGGGTGTTCGAGAAGGTGACGGGCTACCGGTTTCCGGACCGCGGCGGCGATCGCTATTTCTACGTCTCCCGCCATCGGCCGGTGGTAGAGGGCGGCGTGGCGCGCACCGCCGGCAGCGGCGAGGTTCCGGTGGCGGCCGAGGACCGGCCTATGCTCGACTGGATCCTGGGGCGCGAGGTGTTCTGGTTGTCGGAGTTGAACGCCGCCCATGGCGCGCGAGGGCAGGTGGGCGAGCGTCTGCTGAAAGCGCTGATCGAGCACCGGGTCGTGTTCCCGATCCACGTTTGACGGCGCGAGGCGGCGATGGCCGGCGGCATCCTCTGGCTCGCTTCCTACCCGAAGTCGGGCAATACCTGGGTCCGGATCTTCCTGGAGAACCTGTTTCGCGATGCCGCCACGCCGGTGTCGATCAACGAGCTGAACGTCGTCGGCTTCGGCGACGCCCACATCCCGCTCTACGAGCGCATCGGCGGCCGTCCGGTCGCCGCGATGGACGAGGCCGCGATCCACGCGCTGCGCGAGCCGCTGCAACGGTTCCTGGCCAACCGGCCGGAGACCAGTATTGTCAAGACCCACAATATACTGGGCGAGCACGACGGCCGGCCGCTGATCCACCTCGAGCACACCATGGGCACGATCTATATCGTCCGAAACGTGTTCGACGTCACGGTGTCGTTGGCCCGCCACTATGACCTGAGCATCGCCGACGCGATCGAGGCGATATGCTCGCCCGCAATGCGCACGCCGACGACCGGGGCGGCGGTGTTCCAGATCCTGGGGCGCTGGTGCGACCACTATCGGTCCTGGACGACCGACGTGCCCGGCTTCGAGCCGCTGGTGCTGCGCTACGAGGACATGAAGGCCAAGCCGATGAAGGCATTCGAGCGGGTGGCCCGGTTCCTGAAACTGCCGGCAGACCGGGGCCGGATCGCGAAAGCCGTGAAGTTCAGCAGCTTCGAGGAAGTCGCGCGCCAGGAGCGTGCCGGCGGATTTCGCGAGCGGGTCCGCGAGGACCAGGTGTTCTTCCACTCCGGCCGGGTCGGCGGCTGGCGCCAGCACTTGTCGCCCGCGCAGGTCGCGCGGTTGATCGACGTGCATGGCGAGGTGCTGCGGGAGCTCGGGTACCTCGACAAGCAGGGCCGCCCCACGGTCTGATCAGCGAATGGCAAGCCGACTGACCCCGTCCCTCCGCAGCCGCATCGACCGGGCCGTCGCGGCCGGCGATCCCGCGCCGGCGCGGGCGCATCACCGGCTGCTCATCAGCGCCCCCGACGTTCCGCCGGGCCTGCTGTATCGGCTGGCGATGCTGGAGGCGCGTGCCGGCGGGATCGCCGTCGCCGTGCGCCTTCTCGAGGCGGCCCGCCGAATGGCGCCGCGCGATGTCGACCTGCTGGCGAACCTGGGTCAACTCAGGCTCGGCCTCGGCGACCCGGCCGGAGCGCTCGATTGCCTGGACGCCGTGCCGGAGCCCGGCCGGTCGCACCCGGCGATCGCCCGGCTGCGCGGCGATGCGCTGACCGGGCTCGGCCGGTACCGGGAGGCTGCGGCCGCCTACCGTGCCGGGCTGGCGCGGGCACCACGGGATGCGGCGATGCATGCCAATCTCGGAGCCGCCTGCCGGGCGCTTGGCGAGTGGCAGGACGCGGCCCGTCACCTGGAGACGGCACTGGCGCTGGCGCCGTCGGTCGAGGCCCGGGCCAACCTGGCCGGCCTGCTGGCCGACCTCGATCAGGCCGACCGGGCGATCCGGCTGCTCGGCGAGGCAATCGCCATGACGCCCGACGCCGCCCCGCTGTACCGCCAGCTTGCCGCCGCCGCCCGCGGCGACGGCGATGCGGCGCTGGCCGGGCGGGCGGCGTGCCGGTCGGTCCTGCTCGCCCCCGGCGATGTCTCGGCGGCGGCGGCGGTCGCGGAACTGGCGGACAACCGGGCCGATCTGGAGGCGGCCGGGCGCTGGATCCGGCGGGCGCTGGCCCTGGCCCCGCAACATGTGACCGCCACCCAGCTGGCCGCTCGGCTGGCCCGGCGCCAGCGCCGGACCGATGACGCGCTGGCGGTGGCGGGCGCCTGGCTCGATCGCGAGTCCGCGCCGGCACGCCGCTATCCGCTGCTGTTCGAGCGTGCCCAGGCGCTCGAGGCGGCGGGGCGTTCGCACGAGGCGTTCACCGCTTTCGCCGAGGCCAACGCCGCCCAGTTGTCGGCCGCCCCGCGGCACCTGGACCCGGAGCATGCGTTCCGGCAGATCGACGCCCTGGATGCGCTCTACGCCGCCGGCCAGCCGGTCGTGGGATCGCCGCCGTCCGGGGATGATGGACCGACGCCGTTGTTCCTCGTCGGGTTCCCGCGCTCCGGAACCACATTGCTCGACCAGGTGCTGGACGCCCATCCGGATATCGCCGTGGTCGAGGAGCGACCGCTGGTGGCCGGGCTGATCGCGCGCTTCAGCGTGGCCGGCCGGGCCTATCCGGACGCGTTGGCCGACCTGCCGGACGACCAGAGGTTGGAGATGCGACGCTGGTACCGGGCGGGCATGGCCCGGTTCCTGCCCGCCGCGCCGACCCGCTACATGGTCGACAAGATGCCGCTCAACCTGGTCCATGCGGGGCTCATCCGCGCGGTATTCCCGGAGGCGCGCTTCCTGCTGGCGCTGCGGCATCCCTGCGACGTCGTGCTGTCGTGCTTCATGCAGAGCTTCCACCTGAACGCCTGGATGGCCTCCCTGACCAGCCTGGAGGGGGCCGCTCGGCTGTACCGCGCGGCGCTCGGGGCCTGGGAGGGATACGCGGCAGTCTTCGATCCGCCGCGGCTGGCAGTGCGCTACGAGGATCTGGTCGACGACCTGCCGCGTGAGGCCGCGCGGGTCCTGGCGTTCCTGGACCTGCCGTGGGACGCCGCGGTCACCCGGTTCCACGAGCATGCGCGCCAGCGCGGCGTGCTGGCGACGCCGAGCGCCGCCCAGGTGACCCAACCGATCTATCGCACGGCGCTGGACCGCTGGCGGCGCTATGATTTCGTCATGGAGCCGATCGCCCGGTCAATGGAGCCGGAGATCCGGCGCTATGGCTACCTGCAGCAGGAGGAAAGTGCATGACCGACGTCGCAGCCGAGGTCGCCGGCAACCTCGCGGCGGTGCGCGACCGCATCACAGCGGCCGCGGCCGAGGCAGGGCGCGACCCTGCCGACGTTACCCTGATCGCGGTCGGCAAGGTGCAGCCGGTGGAGCGGGTGGAGGCGGCCCTGGCGGCCGGACAGCGGGTGTTCGGCGAGAACCGGGTGCAGGAGGCGCAGGGCAAGTGGCCGGCCCTGCGCGACCGCTATCCCGGCATCGAGCTGCACCTGATCGGTCCGCTGCAGACCAACAAGGTGCGCGAGGCGGTCGCGCTGTTCGACGTCGTCCAGACCGTCGACCGCCCGAAGCTGGCCGCCGAGCTGGCCAAGGAGATGATCAGGCAGGACCGGCGCCCGGACTGCTACATCCAGGTCAATACCGGCGAGGAGCCGCAGAAGGCCGGCGTGCTGCCGGTCGACGCCGATGCCTTCATCGGGGCTTGCCGAGACCAGCACGGACTGCCGGTTGTCGGCCTGATGTGCATCCCGCCGGCGGAGGACGATCCGACGCTGCACTTCGCCCTGCTGCGCGAGATCGCCAAGCGCCACGGTCTCGCGAATCTGTCGATGGGAATGAGCGGGGACTACGAGCTGGCCGTCCAGCTCGGGGCCACCCATGTCCGTGTCGGAACAGCGATTTTCGGGGCTCGGGCCTACCCGTAGTACCGTAGGTCATCCCGGTAGCACCCCGGTCGTATTGACCGGAATCAGAGCTTGGCGATGTCGATCTCGCTGTCCGGCCCGGCGACCGCGAGTACCGTCAGCAGGTCGTCGCGGGTCATCGCCACGCAGCCCTCGGTCGGCGACCAGTCCGAGCGCGCCAGGTGCAGGAAAATCGCGCTGCCGCGGCCGGCGACCGGCGGCGCGTCGTTGTAGCCCAGCTCGACCACCAGGTCGTACACGCCGTCATCGCGCCACATGGATTCATGGCCGGCGGCGAACGGCAAGCGGACCAGGCGGTTGTAGTCCGCCGTCGCGGCCGGGTCGTCGCACCAGCCGAGCCCGGCGGTCAGCGTCAGCACGGTCAGTCCGGTGACGGGGGTCGGCTCGCGGTCCGGCCGAAAGAACAGCCGACGCAGCGGGAACCGGCCGATCGGCGTGCTGCCGTCACCCTCGCGCTTGCGGTCGGTCAACCCGCCGCGCCCGAGCGCGCAGGGCCAGGTCTTCGCCGCGGCGGAAAGCGTCCCGCGGGTGGCTCCCACGGCGGCGCGCACGGTCAGCAGGGTCATGACGAACCAGCCCGGTCAGCTCCGTTCCTGGCGCTGCATATGCTCGTATTTGTCGAGGGCCCGCAACATCCAGTCGTTGACGCTGCCGGCATCGCCGCCGGCCAATGCCAGACCGGCATCGCGGCCGGTCTTGTCGAGGAGCTTGTCGCTGTGGCTGACGACCGTCGGCGGCGTGAGGGTCGCGGCCTGCAGGCGCGCCGGGTCGATGCTGCCGCCCCGGGTGGTGTCCATCTTGCCGATCCCGTTGGTGGCCGGCGGGCCGGGCCGATAGCTGAGCGCCAGCGGGTTGCGCCGGCGGACGGCGCTGGCCTGCTGGATGAACGCGTCGAGCCGGTCGGCGTTGCGGCCCTGGAAATCGGTGGTCCCCCGGGTGCCGCCGTCGGGATTCTCGAGATTGTCGGCCCGAGCCGCGCGGTCGGCAGTCGCGGCCATGGCGGCGCGGGAAGCAGTGGCCGCCAGGGCGGCAGGGGAAGCAGTGGCCGCCAGGGCGGCAGGGGAAGCATTGGCCGCCTGGGCGGCAGGGGAAGCATTGGCCGCCTGGGCGGCAGGGGAAGCAGTGGCCGCCAGGGCGGCCGGCGACGCATTGGCGGCGGCGATCGTCACCGGGGCGGCATTGATCGGCTGCGCCTGGGTCGCGGAGACCCCGCCGGCGTCCGCCAGCGCCGATCCGGCCTCGCCGCCGGCCTCCGGTCCGTCGGTCAGCCAAGCCATGGCGGTATCGCCGATATCCTGTCCGCTCTCGTGCTCGACGACGACGTTGGCGAGCGCCCCGATCAGCCCGAATGGTCCCCCAAACAGCGCGCCGCCGGCCATCCGGGCGGCGTCACTGATGGTGTCGCCGGTCAATGCCCGGTAGATCGTGCCCACCACCGGCAGATGTTGCAGGGGGTTGATCACGTCCAGCAGGTCGCCGAACCCGAGCTCGGAGTTCTCGGAGGCGGTGTCCTCGCCCGGCATGATGTCGCCGTCGGGCGTTGTCCGCGGCCGGATCCAGTCGGGTTGCGCGGCGTTGGTCCGGGTGGTCGGCTCGGGTGCGGCGGGGCTGCCGGGAGCGATCGTCGTCATGGGCACATTCCTTCCGTCGCCCGAAGCGACGCAATTGGTGTGCCAGACTCCCCCGCCCCGGAATGGCGTCGCTCGTCCCGCTACAAGAGGTGGCCCGAACGCTTGGCCTTGGTGTTCAGGTAGCGCCAGTTGTGGCGGTTCGGCGGAAACACGTGCCGCACCCGTTCGACCACCTCGACCCCGCAGGCCGAGAGCTGGCCGATCTTCTCCGGGTTGTTGGTCATCATCCGCACCCGCCTGACGCCGAGCAGCTTCAGCATCTCGGCGGCCGGGAAGTACACCCGCTCGTCGTCGTCGAAGCCGAGCATGGTGTTGGCGTCAACCGTGTCGGCGCCCAGGTCCTGCAGGCTGTAGGCCTTCAGCTTGTTGATCAGGCCGATGTCGCGGCCTTCCTGTGCGAGATACAGCAGCACGCCGCCACCGGCCTCGGCGATCGCGCGGATCGCGCCGCGCAGCTGGTCGCCGCAGTCGCAGCGCAGGCTGCCGAGGAGATCGCCGGTCAGGCATGCCGAGTGCAGCCGGATCAGTACCGGCTGGCCGGGGTCCGGATCGCCGATCCGGATCGCCACGTGCTCGAGGCCGCCGTCGAGCGGACGGAAGGCGATCAGCTCGCAATCCTCGGCGTCGGCCAGCGGCACCCGGGCCGATGCCGCCCGCACCAGCCGGGAGGCGGCGACCTTGCGATGACTGTCGATCGCGTCGCTGTCGACCAGCAGCAGCGCATGCTCGCGGGTCCAGGAGTCCATGCGGTCGGGTGCCAGATCCGGCACCGTGGCGACCAGCGCCGCCGGGATCAGCCTGGCCAGCTTGACGAGCCGGACGGCGGCTGCGGTCGGTCCGGACGCCGATTCCGGGAGCGTGATCAGGCCCGCGGTCTCCGCGGTGCCCGACGTCGGATCGGCGAGGGCGGCAACCCGGGTTGCCGGAATTCCGGCCGGCAGGGTCAGCGATACCACCGATGCGGCCCCACCGGAACCGAGGGCGACCGCCCGGTTGCGAGTGATCGCCAGCACCGGATCCGAGTCGGCGAGCAGGCGCAGGCGCGCGACCGTGTCTTCGGTGATCAACTCGGCGGCGACCGCCAACGCCACGCGGTCGCGGTCGGGTCCGGCCCGCACCGCGACGATGCCGCCACGGCGCAGCTCGGAAATGCCGCGGTCGACGGCGAGATGGTCGCCGGCGCGTGGCAGCGACGCGGGCAGGGAGGGATCATTCAGCATGCCGCGCATATTGAGGACGTCGGTTCGGGAATCAAGAAGACTCATGCACGACCGACGGGCGCGGGACGCATTGCCCCGACGGATTCCGTTCCGCTAGTCTGGGATCCGGCCGGCATGAACGGGCCGGAACCGGCGAGGTTGAGTCCATGCACGTCTACCAGTCCTACGATCAGGCGGGGCTCGACGCCCAGTACGACAACCGCCGCAAGGTTCCGGAGGCCGGGGCGATCGCCGAGCGTTGGATGGCGGCCGGGGCGGAGGCGCGGGGGCTGCTGTCCTGTGACCTCGACCTGGGCTACGGGCCGCATCCTCGCCAGGCCGTGGACGTGTTCCCGGCGGCTCGCGGCGATGCCCCGATCCTGGCGTTCGTGCATGGCGGCTACTGGCATTCGCGCGACCGCACGCTGGTACACTTCCTGGCGCCGACTTACGTCGCCGCCGACGTCACCTTCGTCTCGATCGGCTATCGCCTGTGTCCCGAGGTCACGGTGGCCGAGGTCGCCGACGACGTGCGCGCCGCCCTGCGCTGGATCCACGCCAACGGCGCCGAGCTCGGCGGCGACCCGCGGCGGTTGTTCGTCGCCGGCCACTCCGCCGGGGGTCATCTCGCCGCCATGATGGCCGGCCCGGCCGGCGTGCCGGAGCTGCTGAAGGGCGCGTGCAGCGTCTCCGGGCTGCACGACCTGGAGCCGATCCGGCTCAGCTACCTGAACGAGCAGCTGCACCTGGCGGCCGGCGACGTGCCGGACCTCAGCCCGATCGCCCTGGCCCGCGCCCTGGTGCCGGGCGCGCGCCGGCTGCCGCCGCTGATCGTCACCGTCGGCGGTGGCGAAGGCCCCGAGTATCTGCGCCAGCGCGACCAGCTGGCGGTGGCCCTGAAGGCGGCCCGGCAACCGGTCGAGAGCGTCGATGTCCCGGGCGGCAACCACTTCACCGCGCTCGAGGCCTTCGGCGACCCGCATCACCAGCTCTGCCAGGCGATGCTCCGGCTGATCCTGGCGCCGAGCTTCTGATCCGGGCCGATGCCGATCCGGGCCGGCGCGGCCATGGACCCCCGATCCTGCCCGAACACCGGATCGTGAAATGGCGCGCGCGAGCCTGAATGGCGTTGTCCTGGCCGAGAGCGAGGCTGTCGAGACCATCGAGGGCTGTGTCTACTTCCCGCGCGAGACCGTGCGTCTCGAACACCTGGAACCCTGCGGTACCCGTACGGTCTGTCCGTGGCGCGGCGTGGCGACCTACTACGACGTCCGGGTCGGCGACCGCGTCGAGCCGGCCGCGGCGTGGTCGTACGAGGCTCCCAAGCGGCGGGCCCGACGAATCGAGGGCGCCGTCGCATTCTGGAAAGCAATAGACGTCGAGCCTTGAGGACGGCAAAGCGTTACATTATCTGCCGCAGAGCATTGAGGTCGACATGAAGAACATTGGCGTGGGAGCCGGCATGACGAGCGGACGCAAGATTCTCCTGGTCGACGACGACGACGCTCTGCGGTCTACATTGGCGGAGCAGCTGCAGCTGCACGAGGAATTCTCGACCGCAGAGGCGGCGACCGCGGCCGACGGCCTGGCCGCCGTGAAGGATACCCACTACGACCTGATCCTGCTGGACGTCGGCCTGCCCGACATGGACGGGCGTGAGCTGTGCCGGCTGATGCGCAAGCACGGCGTGAAGTCGCCGATCATCATGCTCACCGCGCAGGACTCCGACGCCGACACCATCCTCGGGCTGGAGGCCGGCGCCAACGACTACATCACCAAGCCGTTCAAGGTGGCGATCCTGCTGGCGCGGATCCGCGCCCAGCTGCGTCAGCACGAGCAGAGCGACGACGCGGTGTTCACCATCGGCCCGTACAGCTTCAAGCCGGCCGCCAAGATCCTGGTCGACGAGATCCGCAACAAGAAGGTCCGCCTGACCGAGAAGGAAACGGCGATCCTGAAATACCTGTACCGGGCCGGCGACCGCATGGTGAAGCGCGAGGTCCTGCTGAACGAGGTCTGGGGCTACAACGCCGGGGTTACCACCCACACCCTGGAGACCCATGTCTACCGGCTGCGCCAGAAGATCGAGCCGGATCCGCAGCGCGCCGCCATCCTGGTGACCGACACCGGCGGCTACCGGCTGGTCCCGTAGCGGAGCGACCGGTCAGTCCGGGCCGCGGCGCCCCATGCGCGCCAGGCCGAGAGCGAGCAGGCTGGCGCCGATCGCGTCAAGAGTCGTGATCGCACCGAACACCGGGCCGCTGGAGCTCCAGCCCCAGGGCAAGGTCAGCACCAGCGGCAGCAGCACCGGCCCGATCAGGACCCCGAGGTTGCGGCCGGTCATGATGGTGGCGAACGCCGCCGGTCCGGCGCGCGCCGAGCCGAGGATGGTGCTCGGCATCGCGAACAGGCAGACCGGGGTGATGCCGATCCCGATCCCGTACAGCAGCAGGGAGGCGATGCCGGCCGCGGGGCCGTCGGTCCAGGGCATCGCCCACCAGACCGCGGCCTGCAGCAGCATCGAGCCGGCCAGCAGCGGACCGACCGGGGCGCCGCGCCGGATCCAGGTCGAGGTCAGCAGCCCGACCACGATCAGGATCGCCACCGGCACCGAATAGGCCAGCGTCGCCATTCCCGGCGCCAGCCCGTGCGCTTCCACCAGGAACTGCGGCAGCCATGTCATGTAGGCGAAGTACTGGGCCGACCACAGCGTGAACAGCAGGGCGGCCAGCGCCAGCGCCCAACGTTCCTCGACGGTGATCGGGGCATGGTCGGCGGCCGGCCGGCGCCGCAGGTCCAGGTCGACCCCGCCGCGTCTCCGGATCGCCAGGGTCCAGGCCGCCATCAGCGCGGTCGCGACGGCGGTCGCGATCCAGGCGACCCGCCAGCCGATGGTGAGTTCGGCGACCGGCACCAGCAGGTTGGCGGCGATCTGGCCGACCGGGATCCAGATCGCCGACAGCGCGATCGCCAGCGGCAGATGTCGCGCCCCGGCGTTGCGGTTGGCATAGACCGGCCCGGCGATCGCGAACACCGCGAACGCGAAGCCTTCCAGCGCCCGCGAGCCGAGCACGACCCAGGCGTCGCCGGGAACGATCAGGGCCAGCATGTTGCCGGCGATCGCGGTCGCGAAGGCCAGGCCCAGCAGGAACCCGGTGCTGATCCGCATCATCAGCCCGCCGAGCGCCAGCGACATGGCCAGGCCGATCACCGCGTAGACCGACATGAAGCTTCCGGCCAGGGTCTTCGGATAGCCGAACTCTGCCAGCATGCCCGGCAGCATCGGCGGCAGCTTGAACTGCTGGAAGGCGGCCAGCGACGCCAGCAGGAAGCCGAACATCACGCCGGTCCAGTTGGTGCGTGCGCGATCGAGCGGCATGGGCGGGCGGGTCCGGGACGGAGGGTTTCAGGGGAGGCGGCCGGGCGGCGAAAGCGGCGGCGGGCAGTCTGGTCCGGGACCGGGGTCGAGGCAAGCCGGCCTGAGTGTCCGGCCCGAGTGCCTGGGCAGGGCGTCGAGGTTGGGCGCCGGGGCGGAGCGTCCGGGCGGCGTTCCCGGCGTGGAACGGGTGTGATATGGGTGAAAGGCCACCCGCGGAACCGGGTGGAAGCGCACGTCCACGCACCCGGCGGGCGGTGCTCGAAGAGATACGGATGCGGCGGGAGGTACGGTTGGCCGACGACGGGATCCTGGTTCGGATCTGGGGAGCGCGCGGCAGCATTCCCTGCCCGGGCCCGAAGACGGTCCGCTATGGCGGGGAAACCGCCTGTGTCGAGGTCCGTTGCGGCCCGCACTTGATGGTGTTCGACGGCGGCACCGGGATCCGAGAATTCGGGCGATCCCTGAAGGCAGAGGGTCGGGTCGAGGCGGATGTCTTCCTGACCCACTTCCATCTCGACCACCTGGTCGGGCTGCCGTTCTTCAAGCCGGCCTACGTACCGGACAACCGGGTGCGCCTGCACGCCGCGAAGCTGGACAGCAGCCTGACGCTGAGGACCATCCTGGCACGCATGATGTCGCCGCCGCTGTTCCCGGTGCCGATCGACATGTATCGCGCCGACGTCGATTTCGTCGACTTCGCCGTCGGCGACCGGCTGGAGCCGTATCCCGGCCTGGTGATCGAGACCCGGCCGCTCAACCACCCGGGCGGCGCCTGCGGCTACCGGTTGACCTGGGAAGGGCGCAGCTTCGCCTACGTGACCGATACCGAGCACCCGCAGGACGGCAGCCTCGATCCCAACGTGCTGGCGCTGATGGACGGCGCCGACGTGGCGATCTACGACGCGATGTACACCGAGGCCGAGTACCCGGAATATCGCGGCTGGGGCCACTCCACCTGGCGCGAGGGCGTGCGCGCCGCGGATGCGGCAGGGGTCGGCACGCTGGTGTTGTTCCACCACGATCCGTCGCATGACGATGCGGCCATGGACCGGATTGCCGCCGACGCCGACGCGGCCCGTCCGGGCACCCTGGTGGCAATGGACGGCATGGTCCTTCGACGGTAGTTGGTCGTACCCAAATGAATATTAAGTCATTGAAACGGCGATGGTCCGCCGTCCGAACCGTCCTTGGTATGACCAAAGAAGGATTCTTCGTGCCGCATCGGTATGCCGCGGCGGTGCGACCCCTGGCGGGCTATCCGGAGCTGGAGCCGTTGTTCAGGCGGGCGGAGCCGGCGTTCCGCCAGGTGCTGGCGGCGCTCGACCGGCATCCGGACATCGTCGGGCGTTTCGACGGCGCCCGGCCACCGATGCCGCGCTGGCAGCAGGACTGGTTCCCCGGGCTGGACGCTGCCGCGGCCTACGCCCTGGTGCGCGAGGCTCGGCCGACCCGGATCGTCGAGATCGGCTCCGGGCACTCGACCCGGTTCCTGGCCCGGGCGGTCATCGACGGCGGGCTGGCCACAGAGATGCTGTGCATCGACCCGGCGCCGCGGGCGGACATCGCCGGCCTGGCGGACGAGCTGTCGCTGCGGCTGCTGCCGACCACCCTGCAGCAGGCCGGGGTCGAGGTGCTGCCGGCACTGGCGGCCGGCGACATGCTGGTCATCGACTCCAGCCACCTGGCGCTGCCCGGCACCGACGTCGACCTGCTGTTCGGCCGGGTGCTGCCGCGGCTGCCGGCCGGGGTGCTGGTGCACGTCCACGACGTGTTCCTGCCCGACGGTTATCCGGATTCCTGGGCCTGGCGGCACTACGCCGAGCAGATGGTGGTGGCGGCCTGGCTGGCTTCCGGCGGCCTGCGGCTGCGGTTCGCCAGCCGCTGGGTGCGGACCCGCATGGCGGGCGATCTCGCGGCCGGCACGGCCGGTCGGATTCCGGTCGGGGACCGGGCCTTCGAATCCAGTCTGTGGGCGGTCACCACCGGCCCGGTCGCGGAGACTTGATGCCGGCGGGCGGCCAGTCACGGGCGCTTGATCCGGCGGCCGGGCGGCCGGCCGCTAGACTGCCTCGATGAGCACCCTTCCCGACGCCCCCGATGGCCATGGCGAACCCGGCAGGTTGCCTGCCGGCGCGACCCGACCGGTTCGGAGGCAGGCCGCCCGGGCACGGCTGGGCGAGGCGGTGCTGCCGGCGCGGGTCCGGGCGGCGCTCGCCGAACAGCAGGCTTCCAGCGAGATCCTGATCGGCTGGATCCAGCTGGCGGTGGTCGCGGCCTTCGGGGCCCTGTACCTGATCTCGCCCAAGGCGTTCCCGCCGGAGGTCGAGTTCCGGCCGATACCCTGGGCGCTCGGCGCCTATGTGGCCTTCACGCTGGCGCGCCTGGCGCTGGCCCATGCCGGCCGGCTGCCGCGCTGGTTCCTCGGCCTGTCGATCCTGGCCGACATGGCGCTGCTGCTGGGCGTGATCTGGAGCTTCCACCTGCAGTACATGCAGCCGGCGGCGTTCTACCTGAAGGCGCCGACCCTGCTGTACGTGTTCATCTTCATCGCGCTCCGGACCCTGCGCTTCGAGCCGGTCTATGTGCTGCTGGCCGGCGGTGCCGCGGCGGTCGGCTGGCTGCTCATGGCCGGCTACGCCCTGATGTGGGACCCGATGGCGGCCACGGTGACCCGCGACTACGTCCTGTACATGACGTCGAACAGCGTGCTGATCGGCGCCGAGTTCGACAAGATCGTCTCGATCCTGATGGTGACCGGCATTCTGGCGCTGGCGATCGTGCGGGCCCGCCGCCTGCTGGTCCGGGCGGTGCGCGAGAGCCTGGCGGCGCGCGAGTTGTCGCGGTTCTTCGCCCCGGATGTCGCCGACCGCATCGTCGACCTGGACGCCGGCATCGAGATCGGGCGCGGCGAGTTGCGCGACGCCGCCGTGCTGAACGTCGACATGCGCGGGTTCTCGCAGTTGGCCACCGCCATTCCGCCGGACGATCTGATCGCGCTGCTGGCCGAATATCAGGGTCTGGTGGTGCCGGTGGTGCAGGCGCATGGCGGCAGCATCGACAAGTTCATGGGCGACGGGGTGATGGCGACCTTCGGCGCGACCCGCCTGAGCCCGACCGCGGCGGCGGATGCCCTGCAGGCCGCCGAAGCGCTGGCCGCCGCGGCGGTCGCCTGGCGCGAGCGACGCCGGGCCGCCGGCCTGCCGGCGCCGGCGGTCGGGATCGCGGTGGCGTCCGGCCCGGTTGTGTTCGGTGCGGTCGGAGACCAGAGCCGGCTGGAATACACGGTGATCGGGACGCCGGTGAATCTGGCGGCCAAGCTCGAGAAGCATACCAAGGCGGAAGCCGTGCGGGCACTGACCGATGCCGCCACCTACGCGGCGGCGTTGGCGCAGGGCTATCGGCCGTCGGAGCCGGCGGTACGCCTGCCGTCGCGATCGGTCGGCGGGCTCGACGATCCCCTCGATCTGGTCGTCGTCGCGCGTTGAGCGGGGCTGGACCGGGCGCTGCAGCCTGCGGGCTGGGTCGGGAACCGGCGAGCCTGGCTGGGGCGCCAGGATTCGAACCTGGGATTGGCGGTACCAAAAACCGCTGCCTTACCACTTGGCTACGCCCCATCGGCCGGCGCCGAACATACGCAGGACCTCGACGCCGGGCAAGCGCCGGATCGCGGGATGCGTATCAGGCGATAGACCGCTACAATGCGCCGATTCGCGACCAAGAGAGGAGCCGGCGGTGTCCCGTCGCGACGGCAAGGCCCGCATGCCCTGGAGCGTCAAGGGCGTGAGCCCGGAGGCGCGCGATCTCGCCAAGACGGTGACCACCCGCGAGGGTGACACCATGGGCGAGTGGTTGAGTGACGTGATCCGCCGGGTCGGGGCCGCCCAGGCGGCCGGACGGCAGGTGAGCGCGCCGGCCCAGCGCCGCGGCCTGCCGGTGCTGACCGGCCGGCGCCCGGTCGGCGGGGATTCTCACCACGCCATCCGGCCGGGCTATCCGACGGTCGCTGCCCCGAGTGCGCCGCCGAGTGCGCCGCCGGCCGACGCTACGGCGCAGACCGTCGACGAGGCTGCCCTGGCGATGCTCATCGCCGAGCGGGTCGAACGCAGCGAGGCCCGGATGGTCGGGCTGATGCAGTCGCTGGAGGACATCGTGACGCGGCTGGCCGATCGGCTGGAGCGTCTGGAGCAATCGCTGGACGACGGCGACCGGGATGACCAGCGGTCGCTCCCGCGCTCGTGACCCGGTATGGCCGGGTCTCCGCACGGCAGTGGGCTTGTGGACAATTCCACAAAATACAATACAATCAGATAACCGACCCAGTCATACCATCCGTTGGACCGCGGCTTTCCATGCGGGGTGACGAACGGTCTGGATGCCCGAGGGAGACTTCATGACCGGCGCTTCGCCCTGGAGCGTAAAAGGCATCTCAGCCGAGGAGCGGGATCTCGCCAAGCAGGCGGCGCGGCGCGCCGGCGTGCCGATCGGGCAATGGCTCTCCCGGCAGATCCGCGAGGCGGCCGAGGCCGAGCGTACCGGCCGCGGCGCGACGTCCGGCGATGGACGCTTCGGCCATCCGCCCGGCGCGTGGCGGTCCGCCGGGCCGGATCCGTCGGCGGCCTCGGGGGTCGCCCCGGGGGTCGCCCCGGGCTCGACGGCCGCCGCGTGGCGCAGCGCGCTCGCCGGCCCGCCGCTCGCCGCGGAACTGCCGCATCCACCGCCGGCGCACTATGCCCCGGCGCACCAGGCCCCGGCCCACCAAGCCCTGCAGCAGCACCCGGCGATGCAGCCGGTGGTGGCGCGGCCGCAACCGCCGTCGGTCGATCCGGCGCGGATCCGCGAGTTGGAGCGCCGGATTCAGGACCTCCGCGAGCTGGAAGGCCGGCTGGTCGCCCTTGAGAAGCTCGAGCGGCGGGTCGGAACGGTAGCCGCCGAACTCGCCACGTTGGGGTCTCGTCTCGAGGAGGCCGAGACCCGCGTGGAGGCCCGCACGTCGACGTTGAGCCGCGAGGTCAGGGCACTCGACGAACAGGTCGAGGAACTCCGCTCGCGGCCGTCCGGGTCCGGGGACGCCGTCGGTTCGATCTCGGCCAGCACCGCGCCGATCGAGCGCGCGGTCATGCGGCTCGCCGAGCGCCTGCAGCGGGTCGAGGAGTTGACCCTTCCCGATGAGCGGCCGGGTCGCGGCCTGTTTTCCCGCATGTTCCGGCGCTGAGGTCGGCGCCAGGGCGGCACTACAGCGCTCCCAAGCTTCCAAATACGGCGCTACCATCCTATAATAACGGCGCTACCAAGCGAGCGAGGAGCCGGCGTGTCTCGGCAGGGAACGGCGTGGAGCGTCAAGGGCGTCGATCAGGCGACCCGCGATATCGCGCGGCGCGCGTCGCAGGCGGCCGGGCTGACCATCGGCGAATGGATCGACCAGGCGATCCGGGCCGATGCGGAATCGCGCGGTGACACGTCCGGCGTGGCAGCGGAGCAGCCCGCGGCCGATACCAGGTCCGTCCCGGGATGGCCAGGATCCGCGGTCGCGGCGGGACGGGTCTCGCTGAGCACGGTCGACACCCTGGCCGAACGGCTGGACGACGCCGACGCCCGCCTGGATTCCGCCATGCGGCCGATCGCCGTTGCCCTTCAGGGCGTCGCGGCCCGGCTGGTGGCACTCGAGCAGCGCACGGCCGAGATGGCGCCTGCGGAGTCCGAGCCCGCCAAGGGCGAGCGCTTTCTGGCCGGCCCCGCGGCTGCCGGGCCACCGGTTCCAGAACCGACACTGTCCGGGTCGCTCCCGGCGCTCCCGGATCCGGCGATAGCCCGCCGGGAGGAGCCTCGGCCGGTTTCCGCCGACGTCGAGTGGAGGCCGCCGGCCTCGTCGGAACCGCTGCCGAACGACGAGCCGGAACGGCCGGCCCCCGCTGCCGTTGCGGCACCATTCGCCGGTCCGGTCGGCGCCGAGGCCGAGGCACGTCCGCTGCCGGACGCCCCGCCTGCCGACTGGGAACCGGTCATCTGGCTGCGCCGGGCCGAACTGGCCCGCGAGGCGGAATCCATGCGGGAACGCGCGGCGCCCGCCGCGCCGGATCTGGCACAGCCAGATGCAACCACCCCCGGCGAGCCCGACCCCGCGGAGCCGCTGGTCGAGGAGCCGCTGGTCGAGGAGTCGCCGACCGAGGAGTCGCTGACCGAGGAGCTGCCGGCCGAGGAGCTGCCGGCCGAGGAGCTGCCGGCCGAGGAGCTGCCGGCCGAGGAGCTGCCGACGTCTGGGCCCGGGGTCACGGCCGACCCGACAGCATCTGGCGCGTCAGATGCCGCGCCGCTGCTCGACGACGAGCATGACTCGATCCGGTTCGACGAGCCGGAGCCGGCGTCGGTCAAGCCTGTCACCGCAGAGCTTGTGGCCGCCGAGCCTGTGGCCGCCGAGCCTGTGGCCGTCGAGCCTGTGGCCGTCGAGCCTGTGGCCGTCGAGCCGGCTTTCCCCCGTGCCGAGCCGGTGCCGCCATCCGACGACTTGCCGGCCGAATCCCCGGCCGCCGAATCCCCAGCCGCCGAATCCGTGGCCGCCGAGCCCGTGGCCGCCGAACCTCTGGCCGTCGAACCCCTGGCGGAGCCGCCCGCGGTGTCCGCTCCCCCCCGGGCCGAGCCGGTGCCGCCATCCGACGACTTTCCCGCCGAGCCCTTTCCCGCCGAGCCCCCGGCCGCCGGGCCCCTGGCGGAGCCGCCCGCGGCGCCCGCTCCGCCCCGTGCCGAACCGGTGTCGCCGACCGCCGACTTGCCGGCCGAGCCCCTGGCCGCCGAGCCCCTGGCCGCCGAACCCTTGGCGGAGCCGTCCGTGGTGCCCGCTCCGCCCCGTGCCGAACCGGTGCCGCCGACCGGCGACTTGCCGGCCGAGCCGGCGTTCGACGGTGCGGTACCGGACTGGCTGAACCGTCGGGTGCCGGAAGATAGGACCGAGCCGACGGCGCTCGAACCGGCAACTGCCGAACCGGAACCGGATCCGCCTGCGGTGATTCCGGCCGTGACCCCGTCAGCCGAACCCGACCCGGCCGAACCCGACCCGGCCGAACCCGACCCGGCCGAACCCGACCCGGCCGAACCCGACCCGGCCGAACCCGTCCGGCCAGAGGCTATCCCGCCCGAGTCCGTCCAGCCAGGGTCCGTCCAGCCAGGGTCCGGCCCGGAGGAGCTTGCGCCACAGGTCTGGCCGGCGGCATCGACGGAGTCGATGCCCGCGCCCGAGCCCTGGGCCCGGTTGGATCTGCGGTCGAATACGGACGATCACGATCCGACGGCCTGGCAGCACCGGGCCACGGTGCACCGGTCGCGGCGCTGGCCGGCGATCGCCGCCGCCGTGGTCGGCCTGCTGGCGGGGGCCGCGGCCACGTGGTGGTATGCCACCGGCGGCGGCATGCCGACGCCAGACACGGTGCGCGGCCGGCTGGCCGGGACGGCCGACAGTGTTCGGGTCGGGGCCGAGGCCGGGTATCGCACGGCCAGTGCCGAGATCGACCGGCTGCTGGAGCGACTGCTGCCATCCGAGACCGCGCCTTCCGGGCCCGTGCCTTCAGAATCGGCGTCATCGGAACCCCGGCCGTCGGAATCGGCGCCTTCCGGGCCTGCGCCTTCTGGGCCCGTGCCTTCTGGGCCCGTGCCTTCAGAAACCGCGTCATCGGAACCTCGGCCGTCGGAATCGGCGCCTTCCGGGACCGCATCGCCCCGACCGTCGGCGGTCGCAGGCGGGCTGCCGGCCGGTGCAACCGCTCCGGTCGAGCCCGGTCCCCAGGCACCCGGTCCCCAGGCACCCGGTCCCCAGGCACCCGGTCCCCTGGCACCCGGTCCCCTGGCACCCGGTCCCCTGGTGTCCGGTCCCTTGGCGTCCGCAGCGCCGGCGGTCGAGAAGCCGCCAGCGGTTTCCCGGGTGGTGGCGCCGCCGCAGACTCCGGTTTCCGATCCGGCCCCCACGCCGGCCCCGGCCCCGGGCCGGCCGCGCGTCGAAATCCCGGCCACCCAGCCGTCTCTGCCCGCGGCAGCCCCGTCTGCCGCCCCGTCTGCCGCCCCGTCTGCCGCCCCGTCTGCCGCCCCGCCTGCCGCCCCGCCTGCCGCTCCGCCTGCCGCTCCGCCCGCCGCTCCGCCCGCCGGCCGCGCCGAACCGGCACCAGCGCCGGCGCGAGCCGCCGTGGTCGCGCCGGCTCGGCCATCGGCCCCGCCGGTCCTCACGCCGACGGGACCGCCTCCCGCGCCGCCACTGCCGCGAGTCACCGAGCCGGCTACGCCCGCCGCCGAGCGGCAGGTCGCGGTGGCTGGTCCGGCCTCCGCGCCGGCCCCGGGGGCAACCCCGGATGCGGCCCCGGATGCGACCCCGGATGCGACCCCGGGCGAGCCCGACGACGACACTCTGCTGGCGGAATCGCGCAGCGGAGACCCGCGGGCGCAGTACCTCCTGGCAACCCGGTTGGCCACCGGCGAGAAGCCGGACTATGCCAAAGCCGCCAACTGGTTCCGGGAATCGGCGATCCAGGGCGTGCCGAACGCCCAGTACAATCTCGGGGTGCTGTACGAGCGTGGCCTCGGGGTTCCCCAGGACGATACCCGCGCTCTGCTCTGGTATCACAGCGCTGCCGAACAGGGGCATCCGCTCGCCCAGTACAACCTCGGGGTGCTGTATTCGGCTGGCCGCGGAATCCCGCTGTCCTACATCGAGGCGGCCCGCTGGTTCCGGCGCGCCGCCGAGCACGACGTCCCGGCGGCGATCTATAACCTCTCGATCCTCGCCGAGGGTGGCCTGGGAGTCCCCCGTGACCCGGCCGAGGCGGAGCAGCTGCTGCGCCGGGCTGCCGAACTCGGTCACCCCGGGGCGCGGGCACGGCTCAAGGCCGGCGGAACTTCGGCGGACACCGCCACCCTGGACGAGACGGCGCGCAGCGTGACCGATGGCGTGGTCGCCGAGGACGTCGTGGCGATCCAGCGCGGCCTCGCCCGGCTGGGCCTGTACGACGGTCCGGTCGACGGCATCTCCGGCCCGCAGACCCGCGCAGCCATCAGCCGCTATCAACGGCGGCAGGGCCTGCCGATCACCGGTCTGCCGTCGGGCAATCTGCGGCAGCGGCTCACGCCGCGGGACTCATCGGGATAGCCGGGAGTCCGATCCAGGGCCGGTCGCGACCGGCCCGGCCCGCAGCACCGTCGCCCGCACCCACCATGCCGGATGCGACCGCCTGAGCGCGGTTGCGGCCGCGGCCGCGACGGCCTCGTCATCGAACAGCCCGAACACCGCCGACCCGCTCCCGGACATCCGGGCCAGCCGGCAGCCCGGGATTCCGGCGACCGCCGCCAGCGCCGTCGAAACCGCCGGCTCGATGGCGCATGCCGCCGCGGTCAGGTCGTTGCGCAGATCGGCGAGGGCGGCAATCGGATCGCCGCCCGCCAGCCGGGCGAGTGCCGCATCCGGCACCGGCGTACCGAAGTCGCCGGTCCGGGCCGCGAACACCGCGGGCGTGGCGACCGCGCGGGCTGGCCAGACCAGCACCGCAGGCAGGTCCCGACCGAGCTTGATCGGCTCGAGCAACGTGCCGATGCCGCGGGCCCGCCAGGGCCGGGGCGACAGGCACATCGGAACGTCGGCGCCGAGCGAACTCGCTCCTTGCTTGAGGACACCGGTAGGGGTCGCGCCGCCGCCGAGCCGGGCGAGCGCGCGCATCACCGCGGCGGCGTCGCTCGACCCGCCGCCGAGGCCGGCGCCGGCCGGCAGCCGCTTCGTCAGACTGAGGGTCAGGCCCGTCGGCAATCCCCCGACGCAGCGCGCACCGATGGCCAGGGCCCGCCAGGCAAGGTTGTCGGTTCCAGCCGGTACTACCGAGCGAGCACTACTCTCGGAACCCTGCTCAAAGTCGCAGGTAACCTGAAGAAACGTGCCAGTGCTCGCCGGTTCCATGCGAACGCTGTCGCCGAGGTCCGCGAACGCCACCAGACTGTCCAACTCGTGATAGCCGTCGGCGCGCCGGCCGATGACATGGAGGCAGAGATTGACCTTCGCCGGCGCCAGCTCGACGACCGCCGACGGCTCCCGCATCGGGTCAGCCGGAGCGACGGGCGTCGCTGTCCGCGGCGCCGATCCCCGAACGGCCGTCCGGGCCGGAAAGCCCCTCGCGCAGCTTGCGCTCGATGTCGGCCGCCAGATCCGGCGCGGGGTCGAAGGTCAGGGCCCGCTGCCACTGGAACCGGGCCTCGGCCTGTCGACCGACCCGCCAGTAGGCATCGCCCAGATGGTCGTTGATGGTCGGGTCGGTCGGCCGCAGCGCGACGGCGCGCTCCAGATGCGTGACCGCGGCGGCGTGGTCGCCCATCCGGTACAGCGCCCAACCGAGGCTGTCGACGATGTAGCCATCCTTCGGCCGGAGCTCAACGGCCTTCTCGATCATCGCCTTGGCGCGATCCAGGTGCTCGCCCCTGTCGACCCAGGAATAGCCAAGGTAGTTCAGGACATAGGGCTGGTCGGGGCGAAGTTCGAGCGCGCGCAGGAAATCGGACTCGGCATCGGTCCAGCGCTTGGCGCGCTCGAGCGCGATCCCGCGGGTGTAGAGCACCGACCAGTTGCGCGCCTCCAGCGGACCCATGCGGACCAGCGCCCGATCATAGGCGTCGATGGCGGCCTGCCAGTTCTCGCGACCGCGCTCCAGGTCTCCCAGGCGAATCAGCGGATCGGCAAGGTCGGCGCGGCCGTCCGCCAGGGTCAGCAGCCGGCTGGCCGCGGCGTCATCGCGCGCCAGGCCCTCGAGGCTGCTGGCCGCCCGAAGCTGGGCCAGCAGATGGTAAGGTGAGTCGGCTGGCACCGCGTCGTACATCGCCAGCGCCTCCTCGAAACGCTTGCGGTCGTCGAGGATCTCGGCAGCCAGCAGGATCGCCAGGTCGAAATCCGGTTGCAGATGCAGGGCGAGCTGCGCGAACACCATGGCCGAGTCCGAGCCGCGGTCGCGCTGCAACGCGCTCGCCAGGTCGAACAGCGCCTCGGCGATGCCGCGCGCCGCGGTCGGGCGCTCGGCGTTCCCGGTCTGGGCGTTCGCGGTCTCGGCCAGTCGCCGCAGCGTCGCCTTCAGACCCGTCGGATCGCTGATTCCGCCGTCGCTCTCGTCGACCCGCCGCAGGGCATCGTCCAGCCGGCCGTTGCGGGCCTCGAAGCGGGCCGCCGCCAGCCGCAGGCGCAACGGCGGCGTCTCGCTGCGGGTCAGGGCCGAGGCATAGCGCTCGGCGGCTAGATGAATGTTCCCGGCGGCTTCCGCGAGCATCGCCGCATGCAGCCGGTACAGGCCTGCGAAACCCTCGTCGCCGGCAAGCTTCGACAACCGGAGCTCGGCGGCTTCCGGGTCGCCACGACCGAACTCCGCCCAGGCCGCCACGATCGGGCCCAGCACCTGATTCAGCCGGCTGTCCTCGAACCGACCGACCTCGGCGACGGTGCCGGCGAAGTCGCTGCGCCGCGCGGCCTCGACCGCCAGGTAAAGCCGGGCCACCGAGGCGTTCTCGCCGGCGCTCTCGGCCAGACCGTCAGCCAGGTTCGCCGCGTCATCGAGGCGCCCGGCTTCCAGCCGAAGCAGGAAGGCGCGGCGGCGCAGCGCCGGGTTCGAGGGATCGCTCTGCAGGACCCGGTCGAAGTACCGGCTGGCGGCGCTGATGTCCTGGACACGGATCGCGTGCTGGCCCGCGAGATAGGCGCCGACGGCGGAATCCGGCGGCGCTGGCTGGGCCCCGCCGGGTCCGGCGCCGTCGGCCGCCGGGCCGGCGGCACAGGCACCGAGGGACGCGGCCAGGAGCATCGCCATCGCCCGCAGGTCGAGTAGCCGGCTACGCGGCCTGAAGTGACGCACGCTGAACCTCACATGTTCGGGTAGACCGGACCACCCCCACCTTCCGGGACCACCCAGTTGATATTCTGCGACGGATCCTTGATGTCGCAGGTTTTGCAGTGCACGCAGTTCTGGGCGTTGATCTGCAGTCGCGGATTGCCGCCGTCGTCGTCCCGCACGATCTCGTATACCCCGGCCGGGCAGTAGCGCTGCTCCGGCGCGTCGTAGATCGCGAGATTGTGCTCGATCGGGACCGACTTGTCCTTGAGCGTCAGATGCGCCGGCTGGTTCTCCTCGTGATTGGTGTTCGACAGGAACACCGAGGACAACCGGTCGAAGCTCACCACGCCGTCCGGCTTCGGGTAGTCGATGCGCGGGCATTGCGCCGCCGGGCGCAGACTGTCGTGGTCCGAATGGTGGTGCAGGGTCCACGGCGCCTTGCCGCGGAACAGGAAGGTATCGACGGCCGAGTAGGCGATGCCGGCGAACAGTCCGAGATGGAATGCCGGGCGGATATTTCGGGCCCGGTACAGCTCGTCCCAGATCCAGGAGTGCTTCAGGCGCTCGGGATAGGAATCGAGCCGGATGCCGGCTGCCGCGCTGCCGTCCTTCAGGGCCTCGAACGCCGCCTCGGCGGCGAGCATCCCGGACTTCATGGCGGTATGGCTGCCCTTGATCTTGGGCACGTTCAGGAAGCCGGCACCGCAACCGATCAGCGCGCCACCCGGGAACACCAGCGCCGGAATCGACTGGAATCCGCCCTCGTTCAGGGCCCGGGCGCCATAGGAGATCCGGCGGCCGCCTTCCAGCAGCGGTCGCACCGACGGGTGCTGCTTGAAGCGCTGGAACTCCTCGAACGGCGACAGGAACGGATTCTTGTAGTCCAGACCGACGACGAAGCCGATCGATACCTGATTGTTCTCCAGGTGATACAGGAACGAGCCGCCGTAGGTCCCGCTGTCCAGCGGCCAGCCGACCGAGTGGACGATGGTGCCCGGCTTGTGCTTGGCGGGCTCGACCTCCCAGAGCTCCTTCAGGCCGATGCCGAAGGTCTGCGGGTCGCTGTCGGCGCGCAGGTCGAAGCGCTCGAACAGACCCTTCGTCAGCGAGCCGCGGCAGCCCTCCGCAAACAGCGTGACCGTGGCGTGCAGTTCCATGCCCGGCTGGTAGTTGGCGGTCTTCTCGCCGTCCTTGCCGATGCCCATGTCGCCGGTCGCCACGCCCCTGACGCTGCCGTCCTCGTGGTACAGCACCTCGGCGGCGGCGAAGCCCGGATAGATCTCCACCCCCAGCTCGCCGGCCTGCTCGCCCAGCCAGCGACAGACGTTGCCCAGGCTCACGATGTAGTTGCCGTGGTTGTTCATCTGCGGCGGCGTCGGCAGCCGGTACGCGCCGGTGGCGGTCAGGTAGACGAAGCGGTCCTCGGCGGCCGGCGTGTTCAGTGGCGCGCCGCGGTCCTTCCAATCGGGGATCAGCTCGTTCAGAGCGCGCGGTTCGATCACCGCCCCCGACAGGATGTGCGCACCGACCTCGGCGCCTTTTTCCAGGACCACCACGGACAGGTCGGTTCCGGCTTCGGCGCAGAGTTGTTTCAGCCGGATCGCCGCTGCCAGGCCAGACGGCCCGGCGCCGACGATCACGACGTCACACTCCATGGACTCGCGCTCCATCGCCCTCGCTCCTCCTCGTCGGCCGTTCCGGTCGTTCCACCAGGGCGGTGGTCCGGGCAACTCGTTTCAATCTGCCGCGATCGGCATGGTCCGACGCGCCACGACCTGTCATATATCACGCATGTGCCATGATCCAGGGGCAGCACCCGGCCGGACGGCCGGATCTCAACCGCCGCCATGCGCCGCCGGCGCGGCCGGGATCTGTGCCGGGATCTGTATCGTCGGGACCCGACGGTGAGGGCCCGGCCATGAACGATCCGCGCGCCGCCGCCCGTGCCCTGCTCGGCTGGTACCTCGAAGCCGGCGTCGACGAGGCGATCGGCCCCGAGCCGGTAGACCGCTTTGCTGATACCCGGTCGCCGGCACCGGTTCAGGGCGCCGCCGCCGATGCCAATGCCCACCCGGGAATCCGCCCGACCGCCCGGCCCGCGACCGGCCCGACGCCGGCACCGCGGCCGCAGCTGGCAGCGACGCCCGACGGCCCGACCGGGGCGGCCCGCGCGGCGGCCCATTCGGCGGCCCATTCGGCGGCCCATTCGGCGGCGGATGGCGCCGACAGCCTCGAGGCCCTGCATGCCGCCGTGCTCGCCTTCGATGGCTGCGGTCTGAAGGTCACCGCCACCAACACGGTGTTTTCCGACGGCGTCGCCGGGGCGCCGGTGATGATCGTCGGCGAGGCGCCGGGCGCCGACGAGGACCGCGCCGGCAAACCGTTCGTCGGCGTGAGCGGCCAGTTGCTCGACCGGATGCTGGCGAGCATCGGGCTCGATCGCGGCCGCAACGTCTACATCAGCAATGTCCTGCCCTGGCGCCCGCCGGGAAATCGCAACCCGACCGAGGGCGAGATGGGCGCCTGCCTGCCGTTCATCCGCCGCCACATCGAGCTGGCGGCGCCGCGGGTGCTGGTGCTGGTCGGCGGCACTTCGGCGAAGACCCTGCTGGACCGCGGCGAGGGCATCACCCGGCTGCGCGGCCGCTGGTTCGACTGGCAGGGACCGGCCGGCGGACCGCCGATCCCGACACTGGCGACCTACCACCCCGCCTACCTGTTGCGGTCGCCCGGACAGAAGGCGAGCGCCTGGAAGGATCTGCTGGCCCTCAAGCGATGGTTGGCCGAGGCCGGAATCGGCGTCGAAGAGACTGCCGGGTGATCGCGATGCCGGTGGCTGCGGCGGGATCGGAATCGATCATTTCGTGAGCCGCTTTCGATCGATTCGGTCGAATCGATCGATCCGCGCGTGGCACGCAGCACTTATCCACATCTTTAGACTGTTCGTGCCCTTCCGGCGGCTTGTCTCAGCGGAGGATTTATCCTAGTTGTGGGTGCATGTTCCCGCCACATTTTAGACATATTTGGCGCATGCCCAGCCGGGTCATTAGGGGAACGGTCCTCGGAGCCCTGCTGACAACAGCGCTGGTGGCCGGGGCCGCCGGCGTGGCGTGTGCCCAGGACGTCGGCGAGATGCTGGCGGCGAACGAGCCGCAGGTCAGCCTCGACGCTGAGACGGCATTCCTGGCCCCCGAACTGCATGGCCTCGATTCACGCGCCCGCTTCGGGTCGCTGCCGCATATCCTGTCGGATGCCGACGCGCGCCGGTACAAGGAGATCTTCCGGCTGCAGGTGCAGGGCAAGCTGCGGGCGGCCGATCGCGTGATGCGCACCGTCGAGGATCGCATTCTCATGGGTCATGTGCTGGCCCAGCGCTTTCTGCACCCGACGGCCTATCGCTCGACCTGGCGCGACCTGCGCGGCTGGATGGCGCTGTATGCCGACCATCCGGACGCCGAGCGCATCTATCGTCTGGCCCTCAGGCGCAAGCCGGCCGGCGCCGGCGCGCCGACGTCGCCGACCCCCGGTTACCTCGGCGGCAATGGCGCCGATCACGTGGTCGACGTCGTGCTCTACGTCTCGCCGCGCGAGCGTAGCGCTGCCGAGCGGGCCGCCCTGCGCCAGCTCAAGCGCGACCTGCGCGGCCTGGTGAAGCGCGGCCGTCCGTCGGCGGCGCTGTCGAGGCTGTCGCGGCGCGATGCGCGCGACCTGCTCGACAAGGTCGAGTTCGCCGACCAGCGCGGCAAGATCGCCAAAGGTTTCTTCGTCTACAGCGACGACGCCGAGGCGCTGCGCTTGGCCGAGCTCAGCGCCGAAGAGGCTGGCCAGACCGTGCCGGGAGTGCACTGGACCGCCGGGCTGGCTGCCTGGCGCCTGGGCAAGATCGAGACTGCGGTCGAGCACTTCCAGGCGCTGGCCATGGCCGACCGGGCGTCCCGCATGCTGCGGGCGGCCGGTGCCTACTGGGCGTCACGCGGACTTCTGCAGCAGCAGCGTCCGGCCGAAGCGACCCGCTGGCTGGCGCGGGCGGCGCAGTTTCCGCTGACGTTCTACGGCCTGCTCGGGCGTCGGGCGCTCGGCGTCGAGGTGCCGTTCGACTGGTCGCTGCCGCGGCTGACCGTGGCTAAACTGACCGCGCTCGCCGCCCATGACGGCGGTCGGCGGGCCTTCGCGCTGCTGCAGGTCGGCGAGTCGGACCGGGACGAGAAGGAATGGCGAAAACTGTTCCCGCGCCTGGACGAATCCTTGCGCGAACCGCTGATGACGATTGCCGCGCGCAACGACATGCCGGGCCTGGCGATCCGGCTCGCCGGGATCGTCAGGGTTTCGACCGGCCGGACCTACCACGCGGCCCTGTTCCCGCTGCCGAGCTGGATGCCCCAGGACGGCTTTGCCATCGACCGGGCCTTGGTCTACGGCATCATCCGGCAGGAATCCGGGTTCGACCCCCGGGCCCGTTCGGCCCGCGGCGCCCGCGGCCTGATGCAGCTGATGCCTCGCACCGCCAGCTATGTGGACGAGGACGACGAGCTCGATCATCGCCACGAGTTGTACGTGCCGGAGCTGAACATCCAGCTCGGCCAGCGCTACCTCTCGCATCTGCTGGATCTCGACCGGGTCGAGGGCGACATGTTCCGTCTGCTGGCGGCCTACAACGCCGGGCCGGGTAATCTTGGAAGATGGTCGAAGCGCGTCGACTACCGTAACGACCCGTTGTTGTTCATCGAGTCGATCCCGTCCCGCGAGACCCGCGAGTACATCGAGAAGGTGCTCGCCAACGTCTGGGTATACCGCTATCGCCTTGGTCAGCCGCTGCCGTCGCTCGACCAGGTGGCGGCCGGGGACTGGCCGCGCTACGAATCGGCCGATCATTCCTCCGGCCCGTTGGTGCAAGATGCCCGGTATTGACCAGACCCGACCCTTCGTACCCGTTCACATCGCCGTCCTGACCGTCTCCGACACCCGCACGTTGGAGACCGACCGGTCCGGCGACACCCTGGTCCAGCGCCTGACCGATGCCGGCCACGTGCTGGCGGCGCGGACGATCGTCAAGGACGAGGTCGAGGCGATCACCGCCCGGCTTCGGGCCTGGATCGAAGACGACGGCGTCGAGGTGGTGATCGCCACCGGCGGTACCGGCGTGACCGGCCGGGACGTCACGCCGGAGGCGTTCGAACAGGTCTACGAGAAGCGCATCGAGGGCTTCGGCGAAATGTTCCGCTGGCTCAGCTTCCAGAAGATCGGCACCTCGACGATCCAGTCGCGGGCGACTGCCGGTGTGGCGCGCGGCACCTATCTGTTCGCGCTGCCAGGCTCGACCGGCGCCTGCAAGGACGCCTGGGACGACATCCTGGCGCACCAGTTGGACTTCCGGTACCGGCCCTGCAACTTCGTCGAGATCCTGCCGCGGCTGCGCGAGCACGAAGGGTCGCGCGGCAAGGTCTAGCGGGGGTCAGTCCCCGAGCCGCTGCAGCCAGCGTGGCGGCACCCTGAGCAGGAACAGCAGCAGCCGCAGCGCGCCGCCGACCCAGGCGCCCATCCCGGTGTCCGGCCGCACCCCGGCCGCGACGTCGAATAACGCCAGGCGCCCGCGGCCGAGCCGGCGAGCCAGGACCAGGTCCTCGCCGCGCTCCAGGTCGGGCACCCCGCCGAGATGCACCAGAAAGCGTCGCCGGAACACCATGCCCTGGTCGCCCGAGGGCAGGCCGAGCCAGCGGTTGCGGAACCGCACGGCGGTCTCGGCCCGGCGCGCCGCCGGCGTCGTGCCTTCGGCCCGATAGCCATAGACCGCGCCGCGCTCGCGGTTGCGGTCGTCATGGGCGAACACCATCAAGGTGGCATCCCAGCCCGCCTCCAGCACGGTGCCTGGCCGCAGCAGCAGCAGCCATTCGGCGGTCGCCGCCCTGGCGCCGGCGGCGAACCGCGCGCCGCGCGTGCCGTCGGCCGCCAGCAGCCGGGCACCGGCGGCCTCGGCGACCGACCGGACCGCCGGGGATGCGTCGTCGGCGACCAGCAGCACCTCGAGTTCGACGCCGCGGCGCGGCGCGGACCGCAGCGCGGCGAGGCAGGCCGCCAGCCGGTCCAGGTTGCCGGTGGCCAGGTCACCTGTCGCTAGGCCGCCGGTGGCTGGGTCGCCGGCGGCCGGGTCTCGATCGAGCGGGATGATGGCGGCCAGCGTCAGCCGGCGCGAACCCGGCGCGCCGACCGCGGCTCCGGAATCCGTGCGCATGGCCCGGGGGCGTGGCAGGTGCGGCCTGGGCGGGAGCGGGTTTGACGGGGACATGCAAGCGATCGGACGCTGTGCTACGGGAAGCCCATGGTAGACGATCCAACCCGGTCCCGCGCCCCTGGGCCTTCGCGTGCCGGCCTCGCGGCGGCCCTCGGCGTGCCGGTCGACCGGCTGGCGGTTGCTCCGGTGCCGGGCCGGGTGCACGATCACTGGCGGGTCGAGGCGGCGGACGGGATCCGGCTGGTGCGGGTGCCCAAGCTCAGCCACCTCGGCCTGGCACCGCGGGCCGCCCTGACCTACGAGGCCGAGGCATTCCGCCGGGCGGCCGCAGGCGGCACCACGCCGCGGCTGCACCGGATCCTGCGGGTCGGGCCGAACCTGCCGTGGGGGGCGCTGGTGGTCGATGCGGTCGATGGCCGCCCGCCGCGCCTGCCCGACGACCTGCCGGCGCTTGGGCGGGCGCTGGCCGGCGTCCACGGCCTGCCGGTGCCGCCGCCGTTCCGGCGCCGGCCGCTGCTGGATCCGGCCGACGCGGTCGGCTACCTGATCGGCGTGGTGCGCGAACAGCTGGCGGCCGCGCGGGACCGGCTGTCCCCGACGGTCGGCCGGTTGCTGGACGCGGAGATCGCCGCCGCCGTGGCCGCGGTACCGGCGGAGCGGCCGGCGCCGGCCCTAGCCCTGGCCGACACCCATCCGGGCAACTTCCTGGTCGCCGCCGATGGCTCCGCGGTGATGGTCGATGTCGAGCGGCCGGTCTACGACAGCCCGGCGGTCGACCTGGCGCATGCCAGCCTGCCAACCTCGCTGGTCTGGGATCCGGCGGTGACCGGGTCAGCGGACCGGGCCGATGTCGCGGGCTTCCACAATGCCTGGGCGGCGGCGGTGCCGGCGACCGTCGCCGATGCGACGCGCAGCTGCGTGCTGCCGTATCGTCGGCTGGTCTGGCTGCGAACCACCAGCTGGGCCTGCGCCTGGGCGGCCCGAAACGATCTGGCGGCGGCCCTGGATTCCGCCGAACCGGCAACCGCCGGCCTGGCGCGGCGGCTTGCGCGGTTCGTCGATCCGGCGATGATGGAGGCAGCCCGCTCGCAGTGGGCAGGGGCGGGGGCGTTCACCGCGGAGGAGCTGGTCCCGTGAGCGGTAACATCATCAACCTGAGGACGTACCGGAAACGCAAGGAACGCGCCGGGCGCGAGGCCGAAGCCGCCGAGAACCGGACCCGCCACGGCCGCACGAAGGTCGAGCGCCGGTTCGAGGACAGCCGCCAGGAGAACATCGACCGCACCCATGACGGCCGGCGGATCGAGCCCGGGGACGAAGGCGCCGAGCCGACATGAGTGTGTCGCGTCGTTCTTGATTTGTTCTATAATCGGGAGTAGCATCGGTGCATGTCCCGCAGACGTTCCCGTTCCGTCGACCCGCTGGAAGTGTTCGCCGACGAGTTCGCGCAGGACATGCCGGCCGACGAGTTCGGTGATACCGGCGGCGACCCCGGTGACGCCCCCGGCGGCGATGACCTGGTGCCATCCGCCGCGTCTCCGAGCGACGTGATCCCGCCGTCAGCCCGCAAGGGTCGCGGCGCGGTCTCGAACAGGGTCGGGCGCTTCGAGCCCTATGCCCGCGAACGGGTCGACGACGGCTGGACCGCACCGGCGCCGGCCGGCGCCGATCCGGACGACCCGGGTGAGCCGAAGCTGCGGACGACGGTGGCGATCGACGCCAGTCGGACGGTGATCGCCCGCAATCAGTCGCCGGACGTTCCGTTCGACCGCTCGATCAACCCGTATCGCGGATGCGAACACGGCTGCGTCTACTGCTTCGCCCGCCCGACCCATGCCTATCTCGGGCTGTCGCCCGGCCTCGACTTCGAGACCCGGTTGCTGGCCAAGCCGGAGGCGCCGGCGCTGCTGCGCAAGGAGCTCGCCGCCAGGGGCTACCGATGCGACACCATCGCCCTGGGCACGAACACCGACCCGTACCAGCCGGTCGAGCGCGAGATGAAGATTACCCGGGGTATCCTGGAGGTGCTGGCCGAGCACGACCATCCGGTGATGATCGTCACCAAGTCCGACCTGGTGGTGCGCGACCTCGACATCCTCGGCCCGATGGCGGCGAAAGGGCTGGCCAAGGTCGGGCTGTCGATCACCAGCCTGGACGGCGAGCTGGCGCGCAAGATCGAGCCGCGGGCACCGCGTCCCGACAAGCGCCTGGCGGCGATCCGGGCCTGCGCGGCGGCCGGGGTGCCGACCAGCGTCCTGGTCGCCCCGGTGATTCCGGCGCTCAACGACCACGAACTCGAGCCGATCCTGGAGGCCGCGATGGCCGCCGGCGCCGGGTCGGCGACCTGGGTGCTGCTGCGGTTGCCGCTGGAGATCGCCGGATTGGTCGAGGAGTTCCTGCGGGCGCATTTCCCGGACCGGGCCGAGCGCGTGCTGTCGCTGGTGCGCCAGACCCGCGGCGGCGAGCTGTACCGCGCCGAGTGGGGCAAGCGCATGAGCGGCGATGGCCCGTATGCCCAGATGATCGGCCAGCGCTTCCGCAATGCCTGCAGCCGGCTCGGGCTGGCGCGGCGGACCGCCGGACTGGATACCACGCGCTTCCGGGCGCCACAGGCACCGCGTGCGCAGTTATCGCTGTTTGCCGACTGATCATGGTAGCTCGACCGGTCGACTATCGTATGAGGAAGCGGGCGTATCTGATTGGAAAAAAGCACATTATCTGGTAGCACCAAGGGCGATGAAAAAAAACTTCGTTCGCAGTTGAACACTACCGTTTCCGCCGCCTGGAGCCACCATGCCGCCGGTGCCGATCCGCCCGACCGATGCCCTGGAGCGGGCGGCCGGCGCCTTCGACGGGGCATTGGTGATCGGTGTCGACGAAGTCGGCCGCGGTCCGTGGGCCGGGCCGGTGGTGGCGGCGGCGGCGGTGCTGGACCTGCGGTCGCTGCCGGCCGCCGCGGCGGCGTTGATCGCCGATTCCAAGGCCCTGTCGGCGGCGCGGCGTCAGGCCGCCTACGATGCCTTCGCCGACCACGCCCAACTGGGGCTCGGTCGGGCCGAGGTCGCCGAGATCGACCACCTGAACATCCTCCAGGCATCGTTGCTGGCGATGCGGCGTGCGGTCGAGGCGCTGCTGCCGGCGCTGCCGGGCCCGCCGGACCTGATCCTGGTCGATGGCAACCGGCTCCCGGACTGGCCGTATGCCGGTCGGGCGGTGGTCAAGGGCGACGCCAGCTGCCTGTCGATCGCGGCCGCGGCGATCGCCGCCAAGCTGGTCCGCGACGCCGAGATGGCGATCCTGGCCCGGCGATACCCAGGCTACGGCTGGGAGCGCAATGCCGGCTACGGGACCCGCCAGCACCAGGACGGATTGCGCCGGCTCGGCCCGACCGTTCATCATCGGCGAAGCTTCGCGCCGATCAGGGCCCTGATCGACCAGGACGCCGAATGAGGCGGTTGCAAGCGAGTCCTACCCCAATATCTTGGGTCATACCATCAAGTCATTGAGTCCATTTGGTGAATCGCCGGTAGGCCGTTGACCGACTCGCCCGGTCATGCGATTCTCCGGGCTTCGGGCTTGGCACGGGCGGGGGAAAAATGACGGACGGTGGACGCCTTCCGGTCGGGCGGATTCTGATCGGCGACTGCATCGAGGAGCTGCGCGCGCTCCCGGACCGGAGCGTCGATCTGGTATTCGCGGACCCGCCCTACAACCTGCAGCTCGGCGGCGAGTTGCTGCGGCCCAACAACACCCGGGTCGACGGGGTCGACGACGCCTGGGACCGGTTCGGCGGCTTCGAGGCCTACGACAAGTTCTGCCGCGCCTGGCTGGCCGAGTGTCGGCGGGTGCTGAAGGATACCGGCACGCTGTGGGTGATCGGCAGCTACCACAACATTTTCCGGGTCGGCGCCATCGTCCAGGACCTCGGCTTCTGGATCCTGAACGACGTGGTGTGGCGCAAGGCCAACCCGATGCCGAACTTTCGCGGCAAGCGCTTCACCAACGCCCACGAGACCCTGATCTGGGCGGCGCGCAGCGAGGACAGCCGGCGCTACACCTTCAACTACGACGCCATGAAGGCCCTGAACGACGACCAGCAGATGCGCTCGGACTGGTTCCTGCCGCTGTGCACGGGGGCCGAGCGGCTGAAGACCGACGACGGCACCAAGGCGCACCCGACCCAGAAGCCGGAAAGCCTGCTGGCGCGGGTGCTGCTGGCGGCGAGCCGGCCGGGCGACGTGGTGCTCGACCCGTTCTTCGGCACCGGCACCACCGGCGCGGTCGCCAAGCGCCTGGGGCGGCGCTGGATCGGCATCGAGCGCGATCCCGGCTACGCGACCATCGCCAAGGCCCGGATCGCCGAGGTCGAGGCGGTCGACGACCCGCTGGCGCTGGCGCTCGCCAACCGCCGCGAGCAGCCGCGGGTGCCGTTCGGCCGGCTGGTCGAGGAGGGGCTGATCCGCCCGGGCGAGGTGCTGTTCGATTCCCGCCGGCGCTGGTTCGCCAAGGTGCGGGCCGACGGCCACCTGATCACCGACGACCACAAAGGCTCGATCCACAGCGTCGGCGCCGCGGTGCAGGGCGCGCCGGCCTGCAACGGCTGGATGTTCTGGCACGCCGAGCGCAAGGGCATGCCGATCGCCATCGACGTGTTCCGCCAGCAGCTGCGGGCCGCCGGCGAGGCCCCGGCCAACCGGGTCCGGGCGTAGCCGCCTTCGTCTCCGCTTCGGCCCGTCGCTCCGTGGATTCCGGTGCTCCGCAACCCTATCGCTACGGCCGGAATGACGAGGGATCGGGCCGCACCTATTCCGGCCGGTGCGCCGGCTCCCTGACGGTCAGCAGCAGCAGAAAGCCGGCGGTCAGGAACACCAGGATGGTGGCCATGCCGGCGCGCTGGCTGTCGAAGGCCAGGGTCGCCCAGCCCAGCGTCAGCGGTCCGGCGAAGTTGGTGGCCTTGCCGGACAGCGCGTACAGCCCGAACATCTCGGCCCGCTGGTCGGCCGGGGCGAGCCGGGCCATCAAGGTGCGGCTGGCGGCCTGGGCCGGGCCCATGAAGGTACCCATGGCCATGCCGGCAACCCAGAACCAGGTCTTGTCCGGCGCCACCAGGGCCAGCCCGCCGAACAGCATCAGACCGATCAGGGCGGCCAGGATGGCGCGCTTCGGCCCGACCCAGTCGTCGATCCAGCCGAACGCCAGGGCACCGGCGCCGGCGGTCAGGTTGAGGGCGATGCCGAACACGATGATCTCGGAGAAATCCATCCCGAAGGTGCCGGCGGCGTAGATCCCGCCGAAGGTGAACAGCGTGGTCAGCCCGTCGGCATACAGCATGTGGGCCAGCAGGTAGCGCGCGACCGGGCTGCGCGGATCGAGCCGGCGCAGGGTCGACCACAGCTGCGCCAGGCCGTCCGTCACCGCCTGGCGCATCGGCTCGCCGGCGGCGGACCGGTCCTCCGGTACCAGGACGAAGATCGGCAGCGCGAACAGCGCGAACCACACCGCCACCAGCAGCACGGTCGCCCGCACCGGCTCGGCGGCGCCGGGATCGAGCCCGAACGGCGGCGGGTCGACCTGCACCAGCCCGAACAGCGCCACCACCAGGCAAGTCAGACCGCCGAGATAGCCGACACCCCAGCCGATGCCCGAGACCCTGCCCATCATCCCCGGCGGCGCCACCGCCGGCAGCATGGCGTTGTAGAACATTCCGGCGAACTCAAAGGCGATGGTGGCGATCACCACCAGTACCAGGGCGCGCGGCACGTAGGCCGGGTCCGGCTCCACCGTCCACAGCGCCGCGGTCGCCAGGATGCAGATCAGTGTGAATGCGGCCAGCCAGGGCCGGCGCTTGCCGGTGCGGTCGGCGATCGCGCCAAGGACCGGGCCCAGCAGCGCGATCGCGACCGCGGCGACCGCCACCGCGTTGCCCCACAGATAGGTGCCCTCGGTCTCGCTCGCCGCCACGCCCTTGGTGAAATAGGCGGCGAACACGAAGGTCGAGACCACGGTCGGGAACGCCGAGTTCGCCCAGTCGTACAGGCACCAGCCGGCGATCGCGCCGCGCCCGCCGCCCGGGGACGACGCCAGCGCCGCGGTCACGTGCGGATCGCCCAGGCTCGCGCGGCGTCGGGGTCTCCGAAGCAGCGGAACTCCCGGCCCCGGTAGTCGATCGCCACGGCCCCGGCCAGCAGGGTGATCCAAGTGTCGGTGGCCACAATGGCGGTGCGGCGGCCGCGGTCGCGGCCGTCCGCAAACTGCCGCCACAGCCTGGCGATCTCGCGCAGCGCCTGCCAGGTCCAGCCACCCTCGCTGGTCAGCGTCCGGGTGTCGACGATGGTGTTGCAGCCGATCACGTCGGGATGCTCCTCCCAGATCCGCGGGATGACGGTCAGCAGGTCGTGGTCGCGGATGCCGCCTCGGCACTCGATCACGAGCAACCGCCGGTCGCAATCCACCGCAAACGTCAACCTGTCGCCGGCCGGCGCGGAATGTCCATCGATACCCACGGTCACCGGGCCAGCAGGGTCCGGATCTGGCCGTTGGCGACCGCCAGCATGGCGAGGTCGACCTGGTCGTTGGTGCGGATGTCCGACAGCAGCCGGTCGGTCCGGTCGACGGCATCGCGCCGGCCGGCCGCCCAGGCCGCGATCGTCGTGTCCGGCCCGCCGCCGGCGGCCTTCCTGCGCTTGCCGCCGCTGTCGGAGCCGACGGTCTGGGCGAGCACGTCCTGCGCCAGGATGCTCTGGTGGCCGTAGAAGTCGTCGATCAGGGTGTCGATGGCCAGTTTCTGCCAGTGGCTGTCGGCGGCCAGTTCGCCGGCCTTCTCGCGCAGCCAGTCGAGCGCGAACCGGGCACCGACACCGAAGTACACGGTCGCGACCGGGCCGACCGGTTGTCCCGAGGCGGTGGCCAGGCGGACCACGTCGCAGGCCGATGCGAGCGCGTCGAGCGAGGCGACGGCGTGCGCCAGATCGGACGGCACGCCCTGGTCGGCGAACCGCTTGGCCGCCGCGGCCAGATGCTCGCGGTCGTGCTTGCCGAGGACCTCGAGCAGGCAGGACTTGAGGTCGGCGACGCCGGGGCCGAATTCGGCGACGTGGGCGGCGATGTCCAGGGGTTGCCGGCCGTTCCGCAGGAACCACACGGTCAGCCGTTCGGCCAGGCCCTGGATCTCCAGCAGCATCGCGGTCTGCAGGGTCGCCGGGACCTTGTTGTCCAGGCCTTCGATGCCTTCCCAGAGCGCCCGCAGGCCGAACACGTCGCGGACGATGGCGTAGGCCCGGGCGATACCCGACGGTGTCGCGCCGGTCTGCTCACGCATGGTGTTCCCGAAGGTGGCGCCGACCCGGTTGATCATCGAGTTGGTCACCGAGGTGGCGATGATCTCGCGGCGCAGCCGGTGGGCGGCGATGGCGTCGGCATGCTTGGCCTGCAGCCGTTCCGGGAAGTACAGCGCCAGATCGGCGCCGAGCTGCTGGTCGTCGGGCAGGTCGCTGTCCAGCAGTTCGTCGTACAGCGCCATCTTGGCGTAGGCCAGCAGCACCGCCATCTCCGGCCGGGTCAACCCGGTACCGGCGGCCGTCCGCTCGGCCAGGGTCTCGTCGTCCGGCAGGAACTCGATGGCGCGGTTGAGCTTGAGGTGGCCGCGCTCCAGCTCGCGGATCAGGCGGGTCTGGGCATCCAGCAGCTCGATGCCACGGGACGCCGCGATCGACAGGGCCTGGGTCTGGTCGTAGTTGTCGCGCAGCACCAGATCGCCGACCTCGTCGGTCATCGCCACCAGCAGGTTGTCGCGCTGCTTGAGCGTCATGTCGCCGCTGGCGACCACCGAACCCAGCAGGATCTTGATGTTGACCTCGTGGTCGGAGCAGTCGACGCCGGCCGAGTTGTCGATGGCGTCGGTGTTGATCCGGCCGCCGCGCAGCGCGAACTCGATGCGGGCGCGCTGGGTCACGCCCAGATTGGCGCCCTCGCCGACCACCTTGGCCCGGACCTGCGAAGCGTCGATCCGAACGCCGTCATTGGCGCGGTCGCCGGCGTCCGCGGCACTCTCGCGCGCCGCTTTCACATAGGTCCCGATGCCGCCGAACCACAGCAGGTCGACCCGGGCGGTCAGCATCGCCTTGATCAGTTCGTTCGGCGTCAGGCTGTCGGTGGTGAGGCCGAACAGCGACTTGATCTCCGGCGTCAGCTTGATCGACTTGGCGTTGCGCGGGAAAACCCCGCCGCCCTTGGAGATCAGCCCGGTGTCGTAATCGGCCCAGCTCGAGCGCGGCAGCTCGAACAGCCGCTGGCGCTCGGCCCAGCTCTTGGCCGGGTCGGGCGACGGGTCGATGAACACGTGCAGGTGGTTGAACGCGCCGACCAGCCGGATGTGCTTGGACAGCAGCATGCCGTTGCCGAACACGTCGCCGGACATGTCGCCGACGCCGACCACACTGAAGTCCTTGGACTGGATGTCGTGGCCGAACTCGCGGAAGTGCCGCTTGACCGACTCCCAGGCGCCGCGGGCGGTGATGCCCATCTTCTTGTGGTCGTAGCCGGCCGAGCCGCCCGATGCGAACGCGTCGTCGAGCCAGAATCCGTAATCCTGGCTGACTCCGTTGGCGATGTCCGAGAACGTCGCCGTGCCCTTGTCGGCGGCGACCACCAGATACGGGTCGTCGTCGTCGTAGCGCACCACCCGCGGCGGCTGCACCACATCCGGCCCGGCGATGTTGTCGGTGATGTCGAGCATCCCCCGCATCAGGATCTTGTAGCACTCGATGCCTTCGGCCTGGATCTCCTCGCGGGTGCCGCCGGTCGGCGGGCGCTTGACCACGAAGCCGCCCTTCGAGCCGACCGGGACGATGACCGCGTTCTTGACCTGCTGGGCCTTCATCAGGCCGAGGATCTCGGTGCGGAAATCCTCGCGCCGGTCGGACCAGCGGATGCCGCCGCGGGCGACCTTGCCGCCGCGCAGGTGGACGGCCTCGACCCGTGCCGAGTAGACCCAGATCTCCACCAGCGGCCGCGGCAGCGGCAGGTCGTCGATCGCCCGGCTGTCGAGCTTGATCGACAGGTAGTCCCTGGGCTCGCCGTCGGCGGCGGGCTGGAAGTAGTTGGTGCGCAGGCTGGACTGGATGAGGTTCAGGAACCGCCGCAGGATCCGGTCCTGGTCCAGGTTGGCGACGCCGTCCAGCTCCTCCTCGATCGCCACGGTCAGCTCGCGGCAGCGGGCGACCCGCTGGCCGAGGTTCAGGTCCGGGTCGAACCGGGCGACGAACAGCCGGGCCAGCCGGCGGGCGATCTTCGGGTAGGCGCGGAGGGTCTCCTCCATGTAGTCCTGGGAGAAGGTGAAGGCGGCCTGCCGCAGGTACTTGGCGTAGGCCCGCAGCACCGTGACCTCGCGCCAGGTCAGGCCGGCCCCGAGCACCAGGGCGTTGAAGCCGTCGTTCTCCATCCGGTGGTCCCAGACCGCGCCGAACGCCTCCTGGAACGGCAGCTTGATCGCGCCGAGGTCGATCTCGCCTCTGGCCCTGAGGCGCATGGCGAAGTCGTGGATCCAGACGCCCTCGGGGCGGTCGCGGGCCGCCAGCTCGAACGGCACCTCGGACAGCACCCGCACGCCCATGTTCTCCAGCATCGGCATGACATCCGACAGCGGCACCGGGCTGCCGCGGTGGAACAGCTTGAGGTGCAGCACGTCGTCGTCGGCGCCGACCGGGCGGTACAGGTTCATGCCGAGGTCGTGACCGGCGCTCAGCTCCTCGACCCGGTCGATGTCGAAGATCGCGGCGTGCGCGGTGTAGAGCTCGCGGTAGCTGGTCGGGAAGGCCCGGCCGTACCCGCGGAACAGCTTGTTGCCGGTCTCCTCGCCCCGGGCCTCGATCAGCGCTTCGAGCAGCTTGTCGGACCAGGAGCGGCCGGCCTCGACGAGCCGTTCCAGCAGGTCCTCGACGTCGGTGTGGGGGACCTGGCCGCGGGTGGTGCTGATGATGAAGTGCAGGCGGGCCAGCACGGAGTCGGACATCTGGGTGTAGAACGCCGCCATCTGGCCGTTGAAGGCCCGCTCCAGGATGCCCTGGAAGGTCATCCGAAGCTGGGTGTTGAAGTGGTCGCGCGGCACGTAGACCAAGGTCGAGACGAAGCGCTCGAAGGCGTCCTTGCGCACGAAGATCGCGGTCTTCTGGCGTTCCTGCAGGTGCAGCACGCCGATCGCGATGTCGTACAGCTCGTCCTCGCTGGCCTGGAACAGCTCGTCGCGCGGGAACGTTTCCAGGATGTTGACCAGTGCCTTGCCGTCGTGGCTGGCCGGGCGGAACCCGGCGCGGGCCACCAGCTTGGCGACCCGCTGCCGCAGCAGCGGGATCTCCTTGGGGCTCTCGTTGTAGGCGACCGACGTGAACAGGCCGAGGAAACGGTGTTCGCCGACCACCTTGCCGTTCTCGATCACCTTGACGCTGATCGAGTCGAGCGGCACCGGCCGGTGCACGGTCGAGGCCTTGTTGGCCTTCATGATCAGCAGCAGGGTCGGGTTCAGCAGGAACTCGCGGACGTCCGGCGGCAGCGTGCCGAGTTCCCGCATGCCGTCGAACACCTGAACGTCGGGCGAGCGCAGGATGCCGAGGCCGGTACTTTCCGCCACCTCCATGCGCGCCTTGGCGGCGGTGCCGACGTAGTCGTACCGGCGGTAGCCGAGGAAGGTGTAGTGGTTGTCCTCGAGCCAGCGCAGGAACGCGCAGACCTCGGCCACGTCTTCCTTCGACATGGTACTGGGCGGCGCCTTCTCGATGCCGGCGATCACGTCGACCATGGTCTGGCGCATGGTCCGCCAGTCCTCGACGGCGGCGCGCACGTCCGACAGCACGGCCCGCAGGGTCGCCTCGATCTGCTCGAGCGCCTCCGTCGAGGTCTGCTCGGAGATCGTCAGGTGCATGAAGGACTCGGCGACCGCCGCCTTGTCGGCGGCCTCCGACTCGGCCAGCCCGGTGGCGATCCCCTTGGCGTCGCGGGTGACCCGCAGGATCGGGTGGATGACCAGGTGGACGGTCAGTTCCTGCTTGTTCAGCGCCGCGGTCACCGAATCGACCAGGAACGGCATGTCGTCGTTGACGATCTCGATGACCGTATGCGGCGACTGCCAGCCGACCTCCTCGAAGCGCGGGTTGAAGGCCCGGACCTTGGCGGTGCCGGGCTGCCGTTCGCGGCCGAACGCCCACATGGTGATGGCGGCCCCGAACAGGTCCTCGACCTCGTCATGCGCCATGTCCTGCGGTGCGACGTTGTCGTAGAACTGCCGCAGGAACCGCTCGGCGATGCCGGCCTTGGCCTCCGGCAGCCGCTCGTGGACCAGGGCGGCGGCGGCGTCGATCTTCTCGGTCTTCTGGATTCCGTGCCTGGTGGGCATGTTTCCTCCCCTTGGCGTCTGCGCGCCGACCGCAGTCCCGGTCGAGGGTATCGCAAAGCCGAATCCCTCGAAAGCCGTGGATATTTTACGGTTCGGCGTAGGTCGGGATTCCAACCGTGCCTCCAGCCAGAAACGCCTCGTGACGAGATCCTCGGCGGACACCGGGTTTACCCAACTCGTCTCTTGCGTAAGCTGGACCGCCTCTGTGCCGATGCGCGGGTCGAAATGAAGGGAAAGATCATGGGGTTTGGGCTCAGCCGAAGAAACGTTCTGGTCCGGGCGGTCGCGAGTGCATCGGTGACGGCGGTGCCGCTGCCCATAGCAGCAGCCACAGCAACCGAACTCCCGCCGTGTCCCAGCTACCGCAAACTTCACGGGGCCTGGCGTGCGAGAGCACGGGCCGGATCCCTTAAGTTGAGTTCGAGTGATCCGAAATCCAGATCGGTCGTCTGGCCCGGCACCAAGGTCTCGCGTCAGGAAGTGGAGCTTGAATTCGACCTGAAATCTCCCGCGGTTGTTGTTTCGGCAGAGATCCCGGCGAAATTCTCGGTGAGAGGAAAACCGTATGAGTTCATCAAAATTTCTAATGGAGAAGGTAAAGTTGGATATCTCAAGAGCAAAGATAAAATATTGCAACCGACTTTGTTGTGGGGAATTTTTATCGAGAAAACTGTAATCGCTTCAGGCCAATTAGATTGGAAAACAGACATCAGTATATATAAACAAGATGTTACAGTGAATCTTGGAAAGCATAGCCGTGATCGTATTGTTAAAATCATTAAATCAAATTCCGGAAAGATATATTTTGGCTTAATCGACGCGGCAGGTGAGCTTTTAGGGAAGAAAGGTTACCTATACGGCCTGGGCGTCGAATCAAACGGCTTTGTCGAAGCCGTAGCGGCAGGGGAGAAAAACCGTGAGCGGGCCGAATCGGCGCTCAAAGCCAACAAGTGTGAAATGCCCAGCGGCAGCTGCTTCCTGACGACGGCCAGCTGCGACCTGCTCGGCCGACCGGACGATTGCTGGGAGCTGGAGACGCTGCGGGCCTATCGGGATGACGTGCTCGCCCGGTCCTCTCGCGGACGCGAATATATACAGGAGTACTACGCGACAGCCCCACGCATCCTGTCCGCGCTGCCGGCGTCGGGATGGCGTCGCGGAGCCGCCCTGTCCAGGATCTACCTCTTCACGGTGCTGCCTTGTGCGGCCCTGATCACAGCCGGAATGACCGAAGCGGCCTTTGCGCTCTACCGGCGCTCGGTTCGGGTGTTGTCGTCGCGGTATCTGGCCGGCAGTCCCACGATCGGGCCGGCGTCTCTCCGAAAGGTAGGTGCTTCGTTGCAAAGATCGACTGGAGCGGCGTTCTCCCGGCAACACGGCAATCCGCCCAGCCCGAAGCCATTGGCAACATGACCGCGCTCGTCTCGATCGACGCCATCCGCGAGGCCGCGGGCACTATCGCTGGCCACGTTCTGCGTCCGCCCGCGATCGACAGTCCGGGCCTGGCCGCCCTGCTCGGCCGGCCGGCCGCGCTCAAGCTCGAGACCCTGCAGATGTCCGGCTGCTTCAAGCCGCGCGGCATCGTCAACAAGGTGCTGTCGCTGTCCGCGGCCGAGCGGGCGCGCGGGCTGCTGACGGTTACCGGCGGCAACCACGGCATCGCCATGGCGATGATCGCCCGGCGCATGGGGCTGAAGGCCGTCATCGTGATGCCGGCGGCGGCCCCCGAACATTCGAAGGCGCGGGTGCGGGCCGACGGCGCCGAGCTGATCGAGGCGCCCGACGTCACCGCCGCCTTCGCGATCGCCGGCGAACAGCGGGCCCGCGGCCTCACCTACCTGCATGCCTACGACGATCCGGCGATCGTCGCCGGCCACGGCACCGTCGGGCTGGAATTCGCGGCCGACGTGCCGGACCTGACCGACGTGCTGGTCAGCATCGGCGGCGGCGCGCTGTCGTCCGGCGTGGCGGTGGCCCTGAAGGCGGCGAACCCGGCGATCCGGGTGTGGGGGGTCGAGACCGAGGGCGCCGACGCCATGACCCGGGCGCTGGCGGCCGGCGCGCCGGTGCCGATCAAGCCGACCTCGATCTCCTCGACCCTGGGGGCCCCGGTGGTGTCGGAGCTTACCCTGGCGCATGCCGCCGCGCTGCTGGAGGCGGTGCTGGTAGTGCCGGATGCCGAGGCGGTCGCCGGCACGGTGGCGCTGGCCGAGGAGGCGCGCTGCTGGGTCGAACCGGCGGCCGGCTGCCTGGTGCCGGCGGCCCGCACGGTGATCGAGCGCGCCGCGGCGACGGGGCGGCCGGTGGTCAAGCTGGGGCTGGTGCTGTGCGGCGGCAACGCCACGGTGGAGCAGCTCGCCGGCTGGCGGCAGCGCTTCGGCGTGTGACCGTGCGTCAGGCGTTCCGCAGGTGCGGGACGTTGCCGACCAGCAGCCGGTCGACGGTGCCGTCGGCATCGGCGAACGGCAGGATCAACCGGTTCCAGTGGGCGACCTGAATGGTGTGATGCGTGGTGTGGTGCGAGAACAGCGGGCGCCGCTCCTGGCAGACCGCCCGGTAGGTCGCGACGAAGAACGCGGCGACCAGTGGCGCCGGCAGGTCCCAGACCCGCTTGCCGGTCATCTCGATGCCGGCATGTTCGGCGATGATCGTGCCGTAGACCCGGTAGGCGAAGTCGGTGCCGCCGTCGAGCGGTTCCAGCAGCATCACGTAGCCGAGCGCCGGCCCCAGCTCGAGCGCGTCGATCGACCGGGACGCCGGCAGCCCGCCCGCCTTGGCCCGGTCGTGCCAGAATCGCAGCAGGAAGCGCAGCGGGCCATCCTGCAGCTCGTCCTCGCGGGGATCCCAGCGGTTCGTCGGCGGCGGGCTGTCGATGGCCGCGAACAACGCGGCGATGGCTCCCGGCGGCCCGCCGGTCAGCTCGTCGACGATCCGCTCGACCTCGCGCAACAGTTCCGGGCTCGGGGATCGGCCGCCGGACAAGGGAGGATCTCCGCTCCGGTTTCGCAGGCCGACACCGTAGCAGCCGGGAACGGCGAAGCCACAAGCACGATTTCCGGCGGCGCCGGAAGCGGCGGCTGGAAGCCGGTTCGGATACTGTGCGGAAAATTGGAGCGGGCGATGAGATTCGAACTCACGACCCCAACCTTGGCAAGGTTGTGCTCTACCACTGAGCTACGCCCGCGCTCCATGTCCGCCCGTAGGCGGCGTCGAGGGGGCGGATAATAGCGTCGAGTTCGGCGAATGCAAGCGCTCTCGTGCGAAAATCGTTCGCCTCGCCGTAACCCCACCAAAGCCCGGTTTTCCGCGCGTTTGCAACGGCTTCCCGGCCGGCCCGCGGGCCCAGCCTTCCCTTTGCCGCAGCCGTTGGCTACAACCGCCGCGCCGAACGCCGTCGCCGATTCCGAATGCCGACCCTGAAGGCAGAGTCACATGACCGACAACGCGAATGACAATACGGCCGACGCCGGGGCCAGAGCCGGGGCTGGAGCCGGGACAGACGCCGGAGCCGCCGTGCCGCCGACCAGCCCGGAGCCGACCAGCCCGGAGACGCTGCTGGCCCGCCTGGACGCGCTCGGCATCGGCTATGCGCGCCACGACCATCCGCCACTGTTCACCGTCGAGGACTCCAAGGCGTTGCGCGGCGACCTGCCGGGCGGCCACTGCAAGAACCTGTTCCTGCGCGACCGCAAGGGCGCGATGTGGCTGGTGGTCTGCCTGGAGGACCGGGCCGTCGACCTGAAGGCGCTGGGCGCCCTGCTTGGCGGCGTCCGGCTGTCATTCGGCAGCGCCGACCGGCTGATGCGGGTACTGGGCGTGATCCCGGGGGCGGTGTCGCCGTTCGCCCTGGTCAACGACACCGAGGCCGCGGTGCAGGTGGTCCTCGACAAGGCGATGCTCGAGCACCGGCCGCTGAACTACCACCCGCTGGTCAACACCGCCACGATCGCGGTGGCGCCGGAGGATCTGGTGCGATTCGTCGAGGCCTGCGGCCACACGCCGCAGGTCGTGGACCTCGACCCGGCGGCCGGCTGAACCGGCTGCCGGAAAGTTGTCCGGCGGCTGCCGCTTGTCTGGGCAGGCCCGGGCTTTACATTATCCTCACCGAGAACGAGGGAAGAACCGATGGAATCGATCCTTGGGCCTGACGGCAACGTTGCCGTCCCGATCGGCGCCCCGACCGGCGCGCCCGCCGACGTCATCAAGGACGCGACCACCGCGACCTTCATGGCCGATGTGGTCGACGCGTCGATGGAGACGCTGGTCCTGGTGGATTTCTGGGCACCCTGGTGCGGCCCGTGCAAGCAGTTGACGCCGCTGCTGGAGCGTGTGGTGCGCAACGCCGGCGGCGCGGTCAAGCTGGTCAAGGTCAATATCGACGAGAGCCCGGAGATCGCCCAGCAGCTGCGCATCCAGTCGATCCCGACGGTGTACGCCTTCAAGGGCGGGCAGCCGGTGGACGGCTTCCAGGGCGCGGTGCCGGAGAGCCAGATCCAGCAGCTGATCGACAAGCTGGCCGACGGGGCAGCCTCGCAGTCGCCGGTCGTGCAGGCCATGGAGCAGGCCGACGAACTGCTCGGGAAGGGCGATCACCAGGCCGCCGGCGCGATCTACCAGCAGGTGATGTCGCACGACCCGGAGAACGCGCCGGCCTATGCCGGATTCCTGAAGTGCCTGGTCGCCGACGGTCGGATCGCCGAGGCCAAGGAGGTGCTCGAAGCGCTCGAGGACACGATCAGGGCCGACAAGAGCGTGCAGACCGTGGTCACCCAGATCGAACTGGCCGAGCAGGGCGCCAAGGCGACCGGTGAGCTGGCCGCCCTGCAGGCCCGCATCGAAGCCAACCCGAAGGACCATCAGGCTCGCCTGGACCTGGCTTCGGCACTGTATGCCACCGGCGAGATCGAGGCGGCGCTGGACCAGCTCCTCGAGAGCCTCCGCATCGACCGCAAATGGCAGGAAGAGGCGGTCCGCAAGCAGCTGCTGAAGTATTTCGAGGCGCTCGGCCCGACCGACCCGCACACCGTGGCGGCTCGTCGGAGCCTCGCATCCCTGCTGTTCTCCTGACAGCCGGCCGGCACCGGTCGAAGCCATGGCGGACAGCCCCTTCAGCCCCCGATACCAGGAGTTGCCGGCGACCCTGCCGGTGTTCCCCTTGACCGGGGTGCTGCTGCTGCCGCGCGGCAAGCTGCCGCTGAACGTCTTCGAGCCGCGGTATCTGGCGATGACCCGCGACGCGTTGGGGGCGGGCCGGCTGATCGGCATGATCCAGCCGCGCCGGGCCAACGACCCGGCCGAGGTCCCGGAACTCTATGAGGTCGGCTGCGCCGGCCGAATCACCGAGTTCGCCGAGACCGACGACGGCCGCTACCTGATCACCCTCACCGGGGTCTGCCGGTTCGCGCTCGTCGCGGAGGTTGCCTCGACGCACGGCTATCGCCGGGCGCAGGTCGACTGGAGCCGGTTCCGCGACGACCTGGACCAGCCGGCGCCGATCGCGCTCGACCGCGAGGCCTTGGTCGAGCGGCTGCGGCGCTACTTCGACGGCCACGGTATCAAGGCCGACTGGGACAGCATCCGCTCGACCGCGGACGACCCCCTGGTGACCACATTGGCGATGGTCTGCCCGTTCGAGCCCGGCGAGAAGCAGGGGTTGCTCGAAAGCCAGACCCTTGCGGACCGCAGTTCGATGCTGATGGCGCTGATCGAAATGGCGGCGGCCGGAGGCGAAACGGGAGACGACCATGTCCGACACTGATGCGGGCGGCGGCCGGGAAGCCGGCAAACCGGCGGCCGGCAGCACCGCCGTCGACCCGAAGCTGCTGGAGATCCTGGTCTGCCCGATCAGCAAGCGGCAGCTGGTCTATGATCGCGAGGCCGGAGAGCTGATCAGCGAGACCGCCCGGCTGGCGTTCCCGATCCGCGACGGCGTCCCGATCATGCTGGTCGACGAGGCCCGTCCGCTGGACGGCGAACCGGCTCGGGTGCCGGCAGGTCAACGATGAGCAGGGATGCAATGAACGCCGTGGACGATCGCTTCGATACCCCGCACTGGCCGGCCGAGATCCACGTCGCCAAGGAGCGCCGCAGCCTTACGGTCGCCTTCCAGGACGGCCCGACCGTCGAGATCCCGGCCGAGCTGCTGCGGGTCGAGAGTCCGTCGGCCGAGGTCCAGGGCCATGGCGCCAGCACCAAGACGCTGGTTCCCGGCAAGGCACAGGTTTCGATCGTCTCGGTCGAGCCGGTCGGCAACTACGCGGTGCGGATCGGCTTCGACGACGGCCATTCGTCGGGCATCTACACCTGGCGCTATCTGCACCGGCTCGGAACCCAAAGCAAACAGCTGCTGGCCGACTATGCCGTCGCCCTGGCCGCCCAGGGCCTGAGCCGGGACGCCTGAGCCGGGACGCCTGAGCCGGGGACCTGGGCTGGCCGCCGCGTGCCGTCAGATCCGGCTGCCGATATACAGGCCGATGGCCGCCGAGGCGACGCAGCCCCAGACCAGCATGGTGGCGTAGGTGATGACCAGGAACGGCTCGCCCTCGGCCAGCATCCGGGCGGTCTGCTCGCTGAACGCCGAGAAGGTCGTGAACCCGCCGAGGACCCCGATCGTCAGGAACAGGTTGAGGTTCGGCACTGTCGCCAGCAGTCCGCCCGGCAAGGTCAGGCCGGAGATCAGGCCAATCGCCAGCGAGCCGGACAGATTCACCAGCAGCGTGGCGATCGGCAGGTTCGGGCCGACGGGGTCATAGGGGATCGCCAGACCGACGGCGTAGCGCGCGACCCCGCCGACCGCGCTGCCCAGTGCGACCAGCAGCATGTTGCCCAGCATCGCGCCAGCCCCCTCCTAAAGCGGCTCGCCACGCAGCAGGCGCGGCAGCGTGCCGAGGGTACCCATGGCGTGGCGGATCGCCATCCGCTTGAACGGCGGGATGCGCTCGACCAGGCCGAGGCCGAGGTCGCGGACCGTCCGCACCGGCCCGATATCGTTCGAGAACAGCCGGACCAGCCCGTCGGTAGAGGCCATCAGGCTGACGCTGTCGAACCGCCGGCGCCGCTGGTAGTCGCGCAGCACCGTGGCCGAGCCCGGGTCGAGGCCGAGCCGCACGGCATCGGCCATCACCTCCGCCAGGGCCGCCACGTCACGCAGCCCGAGGTTGAAGCCCTGCCCGGCGACCGGGTGCATGGCGTGGGCGGCGTCGCCGACCAGCGCCACCCGGTCCGCGACGAAGCTTTCGGCCGCCACCAGTTCGAGCGGGAACACCCGGCGCGGACCGAGTGGCTGCAGTCGGCCCAGGGAATCGCCGAAACGCTCGGTCAAGGCGGCGGCGAACGCATCGTCGTCGAGCCGGGCGATGCGCTCGGCGACCGTCGTGCGCTCGGTCCAGACCAGCGCCGACCGGTTGCCCGGCAGCGGCAGCAGCGCCACCGGCCCGCCCGGCAGGAAGCGTTCGTGCGCGATGCCGAGATGCGGCCGTTCGTGGCCGATGGTGTCGACGATGCTGGACTGCCGGTAGGGCAGCCGGGTCACGCGCAGCCTGGCCAGCGACCGCACGGTGGATTCCCGGCCGTCGGCGCCGACCAACAGCGAGCCCGAAAGCCGGCGGCCATCGGCCAGGTCCAGGACCGCCGCCGCCGGCGTCACCGATAGCCCGGCCACCGCGCCGGGCGCCGGGAACGTCACCCCGGACTTGGCCGCCAGCCGGTCGAGCAGCGCAGCCTTCAGGGCACCGTTCGCGACGATGTGGCCCATCGGCTCGTCACCGACCGCCTTGTGGTCGTAGTGCATGTGAACCGGCGATCCGGCATCGGAGACCCGGATGTCGAGAATCGGCTCGGCCCCGTCGGCGACCGCGTCCCAGGCCCCCAGAACGGTCAGGAGCCGGCGCGACGACAGCGAGATCGCGGTGGTGCGGATGTCGCCGCCGTCTGCCGTGTCGCGCGGATCGGTGCGGTCGACGATAGCGACCTGGAGCCCGGCCTCGGCCAGCGCGAGCGCGACCGAAAGGCCGGACAGCCCCGCTCCGGCGATCACCGCATCCGCGCGTTCCATGTCGTCCGCTCCGAGACCGTCGAGTTTCGAGACTATAGACACTAGCGGACAGCCGCCGCCGGGCAAGCGCGACGCCGCGTCACACCATGTTGCCTAATAATTAGGCAAACATTGAATCACGCATAGAATTTGATCACGACGACGGGTGCAATTCCACGCACGCACCCGATGATTCAGCTCAACCGGTTGTGATTTCGTAATTTATTGCAGTGCGGGCAAACCGGCACGCTTCTTGATGATCCGTTGCATGGCCCGCCGAATGTGCGGGTGATCCGCGCGGCGCGCGGGCCGTCCTGGGGGGATTATCGGGGTCGCCCGGACGCCGCTCGGATCTTGGTGAACATGCAATGGCGCGAGGGTTGGCGACATGAAACTGGTCATGGCCATTATCAAGCCCTTCAAGCTCGACGAGGTCCGTGAAGCGCTTACCGCCCTGGGTATCCAGGGTCTGACGGTCAGCGAGGTCAAGGGGTTCGGTCGGCAGAAGGGTCAGACTGAAATCTACCGTGGTGCCGAGTACTCGGTGAACTTCCTGCCGAAAGTGAAGGTCGAAGTGGTGGTCGGAGACGACTTGGTGACGCCGGTGGTGGAAGCCATCCAGAAAGCGGCGAACACCGGCCGGATCGGCGACGGCAAGATCTTCGTGCTCGACGTGTCGCAGGCGGTGCGCATCCGCACCGGCGAGACCGACGCGGACGCGCTCTAAGAAAGGCGGGGGAACCCTACGATGAAGAAGTTCACGACCTTCAGCTTGCTGGCCTTCGCCGCGACCGCCGCGACCGCAGGGTTCGCGCACACGGCGTCGGCGGCGGTCGATCCGGAGACGGTCTATATTCTGAACAGCCTCTCCTTCCTGCTGCACGGCTTCCTGGTGATGTGGATGGCCGCCGGCTTCGCGATGCTCGAAGCCGGTCTGGTCCGCACCAAGAACACCGCCATGCAGTGCACCAAGAACATCGTGCTCTACGCGGTCGCCGGGCTGCTCTACTGGGTGGTCGGCTACAACCTGATGTACAACGGCGTCGACGGCGGCTACTTCGGCACGCCCGGACCGTGGTCGGCGGCCGATGCGCAGGTGACGGCGGACGGCTTCGTGTTCAACGCCGACGAGCCGGCCTATGCGGCGGCTTCCGACTGGTTCTTCCAGATGGTGTTCGTGGCGACGGCGGCGTCGATCGTGTCGGGCACCCTGGCCGAGCGTATCAAGCTCATGCCGTTCCTGATCTTCACGGTGGTGCTGACCGGCGTGCTGTACCCGATCCAGGGTTCCTGGAGCTGGGGCGGCGGCTGGCTGAGCGAACTCGGATTCCTGGACTTCGCCGGTTCGACCATCGTGCACTCGGTCGGCGGCTGGGCGGCCCTCACCGGCGCGCTGATCCTCGGTGCCCGGCGCGGCAAGTTCAACAAGGACGGCAGCGTCAACCCGATGCCGGGCTCGAACCTGCCGCTGGCGACCCTCGGGACCTTCGTCCTGTGGCTCGGCTGGTTCGGCTTCAACGGCGGCTCGCAGCTCGCCATGGGGTCGGCCGCCGACATCGTGTCGATCGCCACGATCTACGTGAACACCAACATCGCGGCCGCGGCCGGCGTGGTGGTCGCCGTGATCCTGACCTCGATCATGTACAAGAAGGTCGATCTGACGATGGCTCTGAACGGCGCCCTCGGCGGGTTGGTCGGCATCACCGCCGAACCGCTGGCCCCGTCGGTCGGCATGGCGGTGTTCGTCGGCGCGGTCGCCGCCGTCCTGGTGGTGTTCGTGGTGCCGTTGCTCGACAAGCTGAAGATCGACGACGTGGTCGGTGCCATCCCGGTGCACCTGGTGTGCGGCATCTGGGGCACCATCGCGGTGGCGTTCTCGAACGGCGACGCGACCTTCATGAACCAGATCATCGGCATCGTTTCGGTCGGCGTGTTCATGGTGGTCACCAGCGGCATCGTCTGGCTGGTCCTCAAGACCGTCATGGGGCTGCGGCCGAGCGAGGAGGATGAGGACATGGGTCTCGACCGGGCCGAGCTCGGCCTCGAGGCCTATCCCGAGTTCGGGCGCGGGTCGCAGACCTTCTGACGACTGTCTGGTCCGGTCCGGCTCCCACGGAGTCGGATCGGGGCCTCTACTCTCCCTCGACACGGGCCCGGTGGCATTGCTTCCGGGCCCGTTTTCTGTCGCTGCTCGCGGTAGTTGCGAAGCGCGGGCGACCGTAATTTGCATTGAAAGTGGTTAAGTTGTATTAATCATTGTAGCGCGCAGAAGGCGTGTGAATCGTGCATCAGCGGGGTCGTCAAGAAATGACGATGAGCGTGATAACGAATACGGCGGCCTTCGCCGCGTTACGGACCTTCAACAAGGTCGGGCGTGAGCTCGATGCCGTCCAGAACCGGGTTTCGACCGGTCTCAAGGTCTCGGGTGCGCTCGACGACGCCTCGAATTTCGCGATAGCACAGGGCATCCGCGGGCAGCTGCGGGCGATCGACGCGGTCACCCAGGGGCTGAACAACGCCAAGGGCATCGCCAAGGTCGGGCTCGCCGGCGCTACCGCGTTCTCCGATCTGATGGTGGACCTTCGCAAGAAGATCACCGAGGGCGCGAACGAGGGCAACTCGACGGCCCAGCAGGCGATCCTCCAGGACGACTATGCCGAGATGGTCGCGCAGCTGCGCCAGATCCTCGAGAACTCGGAGTTCAACGGCGCCAATGTCGTGGTCGAGGTGGCGATCCCCTACAATCTCGCGGTCGGACCGGTCCTGGATATCGACGTGCTCTCCAACACCGAGGGCGGGACGCTCCGGATCAACGGCCAGAGGCTCGACGTCTCCTACGCCCGACTGGAGAACGAGGATATCGACACCCCGGCGAACGCCCTGCAGGCGCTGGCAGTCTGGGAGGCCGCGCAGGAGGCGCTCGGCCAGGCGCTCGGGTCGCTGGGGGCCGACCTGCGGGCGCTCGAACTCCAGACCGTCTTCCTCGAAACGATCCGCGACGCCACCGAGGAGGGTCTCGGGAATATCGTCGACACCGACCTGGCGCGGGATTCCGCGAAGCTGACGGCATTGCAGGTCCAGCAGCAGCTTTCCGGGCAGACCCTGGGCATCGCCAACCGCAGCCCGCAGACGCTGCTCGGCCTGTTCCAGTAGCCGAGCTTAAGCGCTGGCTGAAGGTTGCTCGCTAAGCACTTGTCCGTTAGAGTAGTTTTCGAATTGGAACAAAACCGATACGGCGCCGTCTCCAGGTTCGGGGGGTGCGGTGCTGCGATGGGAACGGCGGAACCATGGCGCGCGCCAGCAGTCGAAACCAAACGAGAACCCTGCTGCCCGATGTCGCGAGCCGCTATCTCAAGCGGCGTGCGGCGGAGATCGCCGGCGTCGTGCTGGTGGCGCTGGCCGCCGCCCTGGCGGTCGCGCTGGTCGGGTTCGACGTCGCCGATCCGTCGCTCAATACCGCCGGTGCCGCCAGCGCTGGCGAGATCGCCAATCCGCTTGGCCTGGCGGGCGCGGTGGTGGCCGACCTGCTACTGCAGTCGCTGGGCGTCGCCAGCGCCCTGCTCGTGCTGTTGCCGGCCGTGTGGGGCTGGCGGCTGCTGCGCCACGAGGCAATCGGCCGCCCGGCGCTGCGCGTCGCGCTGCTGCCGTCGGCGCTGGCGCTCGCCACCCTGGCCGCCGCGGTGGCGCCGGTGCCGCCGGCCTGGCCGCTGCGGGCCGGGCTCGGTGGATTTCTCGGGCAGTTGCTGCTGCAGCCGTCGGGCCATCTGATCTCCTATCTGGAGCCGGTCGGCGGCATCGTGCCGATCGCGATCCTGGCCGGCCTGATGGCCGTCGGTCTGGCGCTGTGGTGTGTGGGCTACGGCCTGCGAGACGCCGCGGTCGGATTGTGGGCTCTCGGCCGTACCGTCGGCGGGCTGGCCGGCCGTGGCGCCCGGCTCGGCTGGCGTGGCGCCGGTGCCGGAGCTCGTTTCGGCAGGCGGTTCGGGGCCCGCGCCCTGGCCCGCACCCGCGAGGGCCGGCAGGAACCGCGGCTGCGTGTGGGCCCGGCTACCGGTGGCCCGGCCACCCGCGGTCCGGCCACCGGCGGTCCGGACGACGATGACGAGCCGCCCTTCGAGGTTGAAACCCGCGCCACCGGCCGTGCCCGCGGCAAGGACGCGGACGACCTCGACAGCGGCCCGGCGGTGGCCGTGCGGGCTGCCCAGCGGGCTGCCAAGCGCGTCGAGAAGCCGGCCCGGCCGGCGCGCCCGGCGACCGTCAGCCAGGGCAGCCTCGACCTCGGGCCGAGCGGCGACTATGCCTATCCGGCGCTGGACCTGCTGGCCGAGCCGAAGGTGGTGGGGCACGGGCCGGAGGAGGATTCCCTGGAGCAGAACGCCCGGATGCTGGAATCCGTGCTGCAGGACTTCGGCGTCAAGGGCACCATCGGCAAGGTCCGCTACGGCCCGGTGGTCACCCTGTACGAGCTGGAGCCGGCGCCCGGCACCAAGTCGTCGCGCGTTATCGGGCTGTCCGACGACATCGCCCGCTCGATGAGTGCGGTTTCGGTCCGCGTCGCCGTGGTCCCGGGCCGCAACGTGATCGGCATCGAGCTGCCGAACAGCCGGCGCGAGACCGTCTACCTGCGCGACATCCTGGAGTCCGAGGCCTATGGCGGCAGCGGCGGCAAGCTGACGATCGCGCTCGGCAAGGACATCGGCGGCAGCCCGGTGGCGGTCGACCTGGCGCGCATGCCGCATCTGCTGATAGCCGGCACCACGGGCTCCGGCAAGTCGGTGGCGGTCAACACCATGATCCTGTCGCTGCTGTACCGGCTGCCGCCGGAACGCTGCCGCTTCATCATGATCGACCCGAAGATGCTGGAGCTGTCGGTCTACGACGGCATCCCGCACCTGCTCTCGCCGGTGGTCACCGACCCGAAGAAGGCGGTGGTGGCGCTGAAGTGGACGGTCCGCGAGATGGAGACCCGCTACCGGGCGATGTCGAAGCTCGGGGTGCGCAACATCGAGGGCTACAACGCCCGGCTCGCCGAGGCGGTCAAGAAGGGCGAGATCCTGAAGCGCCGGGTGCAGACCGGGTTCGACGCCGACACCGGCAAGCCGGTGTTCGAGGAGGAACCGCTCGACCTGACGCCGCTGCCGTTCATCGTCGTGGTGATCGACGAGGTCGCCGACCTGATGCTGGTGGCCGGCAAGGACATCGAGGGCGCGGTGCAGCGGCTGGCGCAGATGGCCCGCGCCGCCGGCATCCACGTGATCATGGCGACCCAGCGCCCGTCGGTCGACGTCATCACCGGCACCATCAAGGCCAACTTCCCGACCCGCATCAGCTTCCAGGTCACTTCCAAGATCGACAGCCGCACCATCCTCGGCGAGCAGGGTGCCGAGCAGCTGCTCGGCCAGGGCGACATGCTGTACATGGCCGGCGGCGGCCGCATCACCCGTGTGCACGGCCCGTTCTGCTCGGACGAGGAGGTCGAGGACGTGGTTCGGCACCTGAAGACCCAGGGCGAGCCGGAGTACAACGAGAGCGTCACCGACGAAGACGAGGGCCTGGGCGATCCGCTCGGCTTCACCGGTGCGGGGGACGCCGGTAGCTCTGGCGACGACCTGTACGACCAGGCGGTGGCGATCGTGTCGCGCGAGGGCAAGTGCTCGACCTCGTTCATCCAGCGCCACCTGAAGATCGGCTACAACCGCGCCGCCACCATCGTCGAGCGCATGGAGAGCGAGGGCGTGGTCAGCCAGGCCAATCATGTCGGCAAGCGCGAAGTGCTGGTCGGCGACCACTCGGACAACTGACCCGACAACTGACCCGGCAAGGGAACCGGCGGCGGTGCCTCGATCCGCCACGGTCCCGCCCGAAAATCGCCGCTTGAACCGGCCGGCCGGCGGGGGCACATGAGGCCCATGCGACGCACCATGACATATGCCCTGACGGGCATGCTGTTCGCCGCCGGCTTGCTGGCCGCGACGACGCCCACCAATCCGGCGACGGCCGCCTCCCTGAGCGCCGAGGACCGGGCCGACATCGCCCGGGTCGAGAGCTACTTCAACGGCATCACCTCGATGCGTTCGAACTTCCTGCAGGCCAGCTCGACCGGCAACGTCGCCAAGGGCGTGGTCTGGCTCCGGCGCCCGGGACGGATGCGGTTCGAGTACGATCCACCATCTCCCGTGCTCATTACGTCGGACGGAAATCTGCTGACATATCAGGATCTTGAGCTCAAGCAGACCAACCAGATCCCGCTGTTCACCTCGCCGCTCGCCATGCTGGTCGACGACCGGGTGAAGTTCGGCGACGAGCTCATCGTCGACGGGGTGCGCAAGGAATCCAACGTCCTGCGCATCACCGTCCGGCAGCGTTCCGAGCCCGACCAGGGCCATGTCATCCTGGTGTTCCAGGACAAGCCGCTGTCGCTGAAGCAGTGGACGATCGTCGATGCCCAGCAGGTGTCGGTGAAGGTGGCGTTGCTCGACCCCGAGTTCGGCGTGACGATCCCCAACCAGCTGTTCCGTCCGGAGGATTTCGGCAAGCCGGGCGACGACGTCGGGCGCTAGCCGGCAGCGTTCGCGCGGTTTTCGACGTCCGGGCGATTTTCGACCCACGAAGGCTGTCCTGCCGCCTTCGCCGGTGGCGGATGGCGGGCCGGCCGGGGTATCCTGAGCGTCGGATCGGGCCGCAGCGACGGGGGACGAGCATGGCCGAGGCTACGATGCCGCTGATCGGGGTCACCGCCTGCCGGATCAGGACCGAGGCGCATGCCCAGCAGCGGGTCACCGAGAAATACGTGACCGTGGTCGTCGAGGAGGTCGGCGGCTGCCCGGTGATGATCCCGGCGCTGGAGACCGGGATGCACCCGGAGATCCTGGTCCGGCGGCTCGACGGAATCCTGCTTACCGGCAGCCCCTCCAACATCGATCCGCAGCACTACCAGGGCACTCCGGGGGAGAATCCGGACGAACACGACCCGGCGCGCGACGCCGTGACCCTGCCGCTGATCCGCGCTGCGGTCGCGGCTGGCGTTCCAGTCCTGGGCCTGTGCCGCGGCATCCAGGAGATGAACGTGGCGTTCGGCGGCAGTCTGGTGCAGCGCATCCATGACGACACCGGGAAGCTCGACCATCGCATGCGGCGCGAGGTGCCGTTCGACTGGAAGTACCGTAAGGCGCATCCGGTCGCGCTGACGCCCGGCGGACTGCTCGAGCGCATCGCCGGCCCGGGTCCGCACATGGTCAACTCGTTGCACGGCCAGGGGATCGAGCGCCCGGGACCGCGGGTACGGGTCGAGGCGATCGCCCCGGACGGCGTGATCGAGGCGATTTCGATCGCCGATGCCCCGGCCTTCGCGCTCGGCGTGCAATGGCACCCGGAATGGCCGCGTCCGTGTGCCGGAATCGACCGGGCGATCTTCCGGGCGTTCGGCGAGGCGGTGCGGGCCCGGCTGGGCGGCGTCGCCCAGGCCGCCGAGTAGCGGACGGAGGCAAAGACGGCTGCGCCGCCCGGCGGCTCAGCTCAGGAGCTGCACCAGCCCCAGCGTGATCGACGGGAACGCGATCAGCAGCACCACGCGCACGCCGTCGGAGATCAGGAACGGCAGGACGCCGCGGAAACTCTCCAGCATCGGCACGTCGCGGGCCATCGAGTTGATGATGAAGACGTTCATGCCGACCGGCGGCGTGATCAGTCCCACCTCCACGACCACCAGGGCGATTACCCCGAACCAGATCGCCGTGCCCTCGGCGGTCAGACCGAAATCCAGCGCCATGATGACCGGGAAAAAGATCGGGATGGTCAGCAGGATCATCGACAGGCTGTCCATCACACAGCCGAGCGTCAGGTACAGCAGCAGCATGGCGGCCAGTACCAGCAACGGCGGCAGGCCGCTGCCGCCGATCAACTCGGCCAGCACGTTGGGCATGCGGGTCAGCGCCAGGAAGCCGTTGAACAGCTCGGCGCCGAGCAGGATCAGGAAGATCATCGCCGAGGCCTCGGCGGCGCCCAGCAGGCATTCCTTCAGGCCCTGCCAACCCATGCCCTCCTTCACGACCGCGAGCAGGCCGGTCGCGACCGCCCCGAAGGCGGCGGCCTCGGTCGGCGTGAACGCCCCGGTATAGATCCCGCCGATCACCAGGACGAAGATCAGCATGGCCGGCCAGATGTCGACCAGCGATCGCAGCTTTTCGGACAGCGGGTGCTCGGGGCCGGCCGGCCCTTCCTCGGGATACAGGCGGACATAGATGGCGATTGCCACGAGATAGCCGAGCGCGGCCAGGATGCCGGGCACGAAGGCGGCCAGGAACATCTTGGCGATGTTCTGCTCGGTCAGGATGGCGTAGATCACGAGTATGACTGACGGCGGTATCAGAATCCCCAGAGTCCCGCCGGCGGCAAGGGCTCCGGTCGCCAGTGCGCCGGAGTAGTGATAGCGTTTCAGCTCCGGTAGTGCCACTTGGCCCATGGTAGCGGCGGTTGCCAGCGAGGATCCGCAGATCGCCCCGAACAGACCGCAGCCGCCGATCGCGGCCATCGCGATGCCGCCCGGCCGATGGCCGAGCCAGGCATTGGCGGCCCCGAACAGTCCGCGCGACAGGCCGGACTTGGTGGCGAACTGCCCCATCAGCAGGAACAGCGGGATCACCGTCAGCGAGTAGCTGGAGAACAGGTAGTAGGCGCTGGACTTCAGCTGGGCGATCAGCGGTCCCCAGCCGACGATAAGCGCGAAGCCGCCGCCGCCCGCCACCATCATCGCCACGCCGATCGGCATGCGCAGCGCCATCAGCGCCAGCATGCCGCCGAACATCGCGAAACCGAGTTCGATGTTGCTCATGATGGGTCGGTCATATCGCCGAGCCGGCCGGCGCCGCCCCTTGGCGCAGCCGGACCGCGGCGCCGTGCAGGCAGACCAAGCACAGCAGCCCGAAGGCCGGCACCATGACGATGTAGCTGATCCAGACCGGCACCCCCAGGACCATGGTCTCGTCGTTGCTGCGGTACGTGTCGAACCCGCCGAGCGTCATCTGCCAGGCGATCAGCCCGGCGCAGAACGCGAAGACGAGGGCGTGCAGGGCATCGAGCCGGGCCCGGGTCCGGTCGCCCAGCGCGCCGGTGAAGAAATCGACGATCACATGGCCGCCGCGGACCTGGCAGTAGGGCAGGAACGCCGAAACCGCGGCCCCGGCGGCCAGCTCGACCAGTTCGACGTCGCCGGAGATCGGGGCCGAGAACAGGTACCGGGCGGTGACGCTGACCACTGTCAGCAAGGCGCCGCCGGCCAGCAGCAGGCCGCCGACCACCGCCATGGCGGACGACAGCCGACGCAGCACCGCCCCCACCGGATCGGCGAGGGCGGTGCGGTGCGCGGGAGCGGTCACCGACCGTCCCGGTCCGTGGCCGCGCGTCGGCTCACTTCGTGTACTTGTCGATCAGGGCGTTGGCGTCCTTCAGGAGCGCGGCGCCGTCCTTGCCCATGCCGTTCATCTCGGCGATCCAGTCGCCGCGCACGCTGGCGGTGACGTCACGCATCTTCTGCACCTGGTCCGCCGACAGCTCGCGGACCGTGCCGCTGGTTTTGGCCTTGGCCAGCCCCGGGGCCTCGATCTCGTCCCAGACCTTGCCGACCCATTCGGCCATGTGCATGCCGCTGTGGTCGTCGAGGATCTTGCGCAGGTCGGCCGGCATGCCCTCGTATTTGGCCTTGTTCATCGCCAGCACGAACACCGAGGTGTACAGGCCGCGCGGTCCGGGAATTTCCAGGTGATTGTCGACCAGCTCGGAGATCTTCAGCGGGATGGTGATCTCCCAGGGAATCACCGCACCGTCGACCACGCCCTTCGACAGGGCCTCGGGCAGCGCCGGGACCGGCATGAACACCGGCGTCGCGCCCATGGTCTCCAGTGCCTTGCCGATCGACCGGCTGGGCGCACGGATCTTAAGGCCGTCGAGATCGGCGATTTTCTCGACCGGATCCTTGGTGTGGATCACGCCGCGGGCGTGGACGTGGAACATCAGCGGATGGACGTCCGCGAACTCCTCCCGCATGTGCTGCTCGTAGAATGCCTGCACCGCCATGGTCGTGCCGGCGGCAGTCGACACCATGAACGGCAGCTCGAAGACCGCCGCCGTCGGATAGCGCCCCGGTGTATAGCTTGGCAGCGCCCAGACGATGTCGACCACGCCGTCGCGGGCCTGGTCGATCAGCTGCGGCGGCTTGCCGCCCAACTGCATGGCCGGGAAGATCTCGATCGCGATGCGGCCGCCCGAAGCCTCCTCGACCTCTTTTTTCCACGGCACCAGCACCTTGGCGTGGGTGCTGGCGACCGGCGGCAGGAAATGATGGACGCGCAGAGTGACATCGGCCGCCTGTGCGGCCCCGATCGATGACGAAAACGCGGCGGCGGCCAGCACGCCGAGCACGAGACGGCGAGTCTGCATGTCGAATCCTCCCGTTGTGAAGTCCGCACCCCGTTTCTTGCACCGGGTTCGCATTACCGTGTGGCGGCGGATGCCGAGGACTATGAAAACCGTTGCGATCCATGTCAACGGACTAGTCTTGATTGCCCGAAATCTAATTCATAACTGATAGATAACTTGAATCGCGCCATTTGGTTATGATCGGGACGGCCGGTCCCGGCGCGCCCCCGGCCCGCCCCCGGCCCGGCGGACCGACGGTCGCCATCCGTCCGGTTCCGCGATCCGCGACACAGCGCTGGACCGCCGGCAGCATTGCGGGTCAAATATCCTTGCCGTCCCCCGGCAGAACCATAGCGCTCAACCTGATCACCGCGGCCCATCTGCCGGTACCTTGGAATGGACCGGAGAACCGGGATACCGCCAATCATATCGGCTCGAATTAGAAAGCTAATTCAATGCTGTTATTCGCCGGGCTCCAACTGCGGGCGATTGCCTCGGACGACGGCCGTCCGGCCCTGTCGAGGAGCCGCGAGGCGCAGCACGCCGGCTGGCCCGTCGTCGTCGACGACGCCTCCCGCGCGTTGCCGTGGATCTTCGTCGTTCAACCCGAACACGGGCAGCCGGCAAACCGGCAGCCGCCGATCCCGGAAACCGGCCCCCGGCCGGCGTCGCCGGAATTTCTTCTCGAAACCGAAATGACCGTGACAACCGGAGGCCGTGGCGCCGTCCCGGCCGACCGGTCGGCAAGGATCGCCTGACATGCGGATCGTGACCTGGAACATCAACTCGGTCCGGATGCGACTGCCCCGGGCCCTCGAGCTGCTGGCGGCGGTCGGGCCCGACGTCCTCTGCCTGCAGGAGACCAAGGCCCTGGCGGACCAGTTCCCGGCCGCCGCCTTCGCCGAGGCCGGCTACCCGCACCAGGCGGTGGTCGGCATGAAGGGCTACAACGGCGTGGCGGTGGTGTCGCGACTGCCGATCGAGGAGACCGAGCGCCACGACTTCTGCGCCCGGGGCGACGCCCGTCACGTCGCGGTCCGGATCGACGGCGGCCCGGAGCTGCACAATCTCTACGTCCCGGCCGGCGGCGATGTGCCGGATCCGGCGGCCAACCCGAAATTCGCCCACAAGCTGGATTTCCTCGCCGAGCTGCGGGCCTGGCTCACCGCCTCCCGGGACGCCGAGCAGCCGATGATCCTGGTCGGCGACCTTAATATCGCGCCGCTCGAGACCGACGTGTGGTCGCACAAGCAGCTGCTCAACGTGGTCAGCCACACCCCGGTCGAGGTCGATGCCCTCACCGACCTGCAGGCCGGGCTCGGCTGGATCGACGCGGTCCGGCATCGGATCCCGGCGGAGCAGCGGCTGTACACCTGGTGGAGCTATCGGGCCCGCGACTGGGCGCTCTCGGATCGCGGCCGCCGGCTCGACCACGTCTGGGTGACGCCGCCGCTCGCCGGTGCCGTCGGTGCCGTCGAGGTGTTGCGGCAGGCGCGCGGCTGGGAGAAGGCCTCGGACCACGTGCCGGTGATCGTCGACCTGGACGTCGGCTGAACGGGCCGCAGTGCCCGGCAGTCAGCCGTCTTCGCCGGTCGCCGCGATGCCGCCGTTGAGGATCAGCACCAGCAGATGGGCATAGCCGCGGGCGTCGTCGATCGCACGGTGGCTGTGATCGTGTCCACCCAGCCATTCCGCGGGGTAGTGCACGCGTTCGCAGCGCCGGTAGTGCCGGCCGGTCGCGGCCATGACCATCGACTGCAGGTCCAGTCCGCCGGCATGGCACAGCCCCGGCGAGCGCGGCCTTCGGAACAGCCGGTTGCCGACGAAGCGCTGCAGGTACCAGTCGATCCACAGGCCGTCGAAGGTCAGCGGATGGGCGACGAACACCGGCGTGCCGGGCAGGCCCCGGACCCAGTCGGCGAATGCCCGCATGACCGCCGCCGGATCCTGCGGGTCGCGGGTCGTCTCGCGCCACGCGTCGGGTTCCGAGCCCCACCACGTCATCGTGCCGGGGTCCTGCTCGCCGCCGGGCAGCGGCATCAGGTTGGCGGCGAACTCGCCGAGCCCGCGGCCGGCGCGGTCGACGGCAACGCTGCCGAAGCTCAACATGGAATGCCGGCCGGGATCGGGTCCGTCGGATTCGATATCGGTGACCACGTAGCTGAGCGGTCCAGGGCCGTCGCCCGCGGGCAGGGTCCCTGGGGGTACGATCACCGCCGTACCAGCATGTGGATGCGGCCGGGCCGGATCCCGGCCGGCAGCGGCAGCGTCGCCAGTCCGGGCACGCCCTCGATCGGCTGGTCGCTGACCACCACGCCGCCAGCAACCAGCAGCTCCGCGACCAGCGGTGCTGCGCGGGCCACCAACGCGATGCTGCCGGCCTTGTCGCCGGTGCCGATGTCGAGATGGGCGAGCACCGCGCCGGCGCCGATGTCCGCCAAGGCCCGCGGCAGGGTTTCGAACAGGTCGCCGAGATACAGATCCTCGTCCGGCGGGATGCAGTCCGGATGCGCCGCCACCTGCCGGTCGAACACCACGATCCGGCGGCCGGGCAGGATCGAGCGCAGGTGGTCGTAGGTCCGGCCGTTGCCGAGCCCGAACTCTATCGCCACGCCTTCCAGGGCAGTCACCCGGCGCGCGGCATCCTCGAGCGCCGCCTTCTGGGCCTGCAGACGGCGGATCGCGCTATCCAGACGACTCATTTGTAGAGGTCCTTGAGATTTATGTTTAATTCAGGCCGCTATTACGAGGCGATGCGGCCGACTGCATCACGCAGCTGGGCGTTCGTCCGCTCCAGGCGGGCGGCAAGCTCGCGCATGATCTCGATGGCGATCTGCGGGAATTCGTTGATCAGCCGGAAGAACAGTTCCTTGGTGATCTTCAAGGCCGTCACCTTGTCTACCGCGGTCACGGTCGCGGTCCGCGGCACGTCGCACAGGATGGCGATCTCGCCGACCACGTCGCCCCTCCCCAGCCGCGCCACCTCGATGTCGCCGGACGGCGTGCCGATGCGCACCGCCGCCTCGCCGTCGATGATGATGTAGGCGGCGTCGCCGACGTCGCCCTGCCGGCACAGCACCTGCCCGGCCTGGTAGGTAAGGCGCTCGGAGGTGAACGCCAGCAGCTTCAGCTTCGACGGCTCGATCTTGGCGAACAGCGGTATGTTCCGCAGGAGCTCGACTTCCTGAATGATGCTCATCGTACTCCCCTCGCCGGTCAGCCGCCGGCCATGGACTGGAACGCGGTTCCGTCGCGATCGAGTTCGTCCGGCGGGCCGTCCTCGACGATCTTACCGCCGCGCAGCACCGTGACGCGGTCGAAGCGGCGGGCGAAATCCGGATTCTGCATCGCCCAGATCACGGTGCGCCCCTCGGTCTCGGCCAGGATCCGGTCGATCACCCGGTCCTGTCCGGCGGCGTCGAGGGCGGCGACCGCATCGTTGAACACCAGCACGTCGGGGCGGCGCAGCAGCACCCGAGCCACGCCGATCTTCTGGCGTTGGACGGCGGTCAGCCGCGACCCGCCGATGCCGACGTGGAAGTCGAGGCCGACCTCGATCACCGTCGAGCGCAGGTCGAGCTGCTCCAGCACCTCGGCGATCACCTTGCCGACTCTGGTAACGGCATCGGCCTGGCCGTAGGCGATCTTGCCGAACAGCACGTTGTCCTGGACCGAGGCGGCGGCGTTGTAGCTGTCGGCCGAGAAGAACGCGACCGATCCGGCGAGTTCGGGCGGCAGGTTCTCGGCGAACGCCCGGCGCGCCTCCAGGATGCGATCCTTCATGGCGTCGTCCAGCAGGCCCAGGCGATGCCGGGCCGGGATCAGCTTGAACGGCAGCGACATCAGCCGGGTGCGGTCCTCGTCCGACAGGTTGTCCGGGCCGCCGCGGTCGGTCCGGCTGACCAGCGCCTGGAAGTCCGGCAGGTCGACCGGCGAGATGAAGCTGAACTGCGCGAAGAACTCGTGGTCCGCCGGCAGGTCGGCGAACAGCTCGACCATGGTGGCCGCCATGTCCCGGCCCATCGTCAGGAAGTCGGCGGTCAGCCCGACCTTGTCGAGAGTCTGGCGGACATAGGCGTTGGCGGCGATGTCGTCGATCGCGAAGGTGCCGTCGACCGGCGTGCCGAACAGCAGGTTCTCGGCTACCGAGGCGTTGGAGTTGTACTGGTCGGCGGCGAACGGTTCGACCAGCTCCTCGAGCGCCGGATCGCCGGCGAGCCGCTCGGCGAAGCCGCGGCGCGCCTGAAGGATGCGGGCCGCGCCGTCCGGCCGCCGGGCCGGATCGAGGGCGCCCCGCAGGCCGAGCAGATAGCAGTCGTCCCACAGGTCGACGACGTCGAGCAATTCGACCATCCGGTCCGGCAGCGCGTCGGAACCGCTCACGCCGATCGCCTCGTAGTCTACCCAGTCGGCCTCGTGATCGTCGGTCGAGTTGCCGGCCACCTCGGCGTTCACCAGGCTCTTGCGGGACGCCGCCTGAGCGGTTTCGTCGCGCTCCGGCACCAGCAGCGGGCGGTGCATGGCGCCGAACAGCAGATTCTCGCGGATCGTCGTCGAGAACGCGAAGGCCGCCGGCCCGACATAGCCGATGCGCCGCCCGGTGACCGCCTCCGGCAGCGACGCCATGTCGTGGTCGCCGAAGCTCAGCTTGCCGCTGGTCGGCAGGACCAGCCGCGCCAGTACCAGGCTGAGCGCGTCCCGGCCGCCGTCCGCCGGTCCCAGCAGGGCGATCCGCTCGCCAGGCTCGATGGTCAGGTTGATCGCCTCGAGCTGGGTCTCGCCGTCGTCGTCGACCAGACCGAGATTGGACGCCCGCAATCCGGCCGGGCCGGCCGGGCCGGCGTCGTGCTCGCCGAGCTGAATGGCGGCGTCCATGATTCCCGGCGGATCGAACTGCTCGATGACCTGCTCGTACTTGATCCGGGCATCTTCCTTTTGCTGGTAGTAGGTCAGCAGCTCCTTCCAGGGCGCCGACAGATCCTTGTAGGCGGCCAGCACCGCCACCATCGCCCCCAGCGACAGTTCGCCCTTGATCACCAGGTAGCCACCGATCGAGTAGAAGAAGAACGGCGTGAGCTGGGCCAGGAAGTTGTTGAGAAATTTGATAAAGAATTTCTTGCGATAGATGTCGAAGCGAATGTCGTAGATCCGCCCGAGCCGCTCCGAGAACTGCGACAGCAGCAGCCGGGCGCCGTCGTTGGCATGGACCTCCAGGACTCCGGACACGGTCTCCCCGACCTTGTCGGACAGCGTGCGAACCGTGCGGACCCGCTCCTTGCCGAGCAGGTTTACCTCACGCTGCAGCCTCGGGATGACATAGGCCTGCACCGGATAGAGGGCGATCGCCGCGAAGCCGAGCACCGGATCCTGCACGAACATGAAGAACAGGATGGTGATGAGCGTGCCGCCCTGGAACGCCGGTAGCGAGATCGAGTCGCCGATGAAGCCTCCCAGCGGCTCGACCTCGGCCGTGATCATCGGAATGATCTCGCCCTGGCTCATGCGCCGGAACCGGCTGAGCGGGAACCGCAGGATGCGGGCATAGAGGTCGTAGCGCAGCCGGCGCAGCATGCGCTCGCCGAGGCGCCCGCGGTAGACGTTGATGACGTATTTGAATCCGCCGTTGACGCAGACCAGGGCCAGGAACATACCCGAGAGCGTCCACAGGTAGTCGAGCTGGTCGAACGAGAATCCTAGCCATTCGACCGGGAAGCCGGCCTTGCTCTTGGCGCCGAGCGCTTCGTTGATGATTTTCTTGGGCAGGTCGAGCGAGTAGTACAGAAATGGGAACGACAGCCCGGTCATGATCAGCAGCACGATCTGTTCGCGCTTGCTGTATCGCAGGATGAACCGGTAGATACTCGGTTCCATGGCAGCCGGCCTGGCGCAGTTGAAGGCAGCGGAGTTTGGGGGGTTTCACCCGCCCGATCAACTCCGGAGAGACTGAAAAGGTTACGGTTTCGGCTTCGGGCTCGATATGGCATAGTCGGCGCGCGAGGGGTCGCAGCCGATAGTCGTGTATTTCCGGCAACGGTCGCGAGGAGACCGATGAGTCAGCTTAAACGTCGGACGCACGCCCGCGTCCTGATGTACAGCCACGACACGCTCGGCCTCGGACATCTGCGGCGCTGCAGGGCCATTGCGCACGCGCTTGTCGAGGCCGATCCGGGTATCAGCGTCCTGATCCTGTCCGGCTCGCCGATCATCGGCAGCTTCGACTTTCGGACGCGGGTGGATTTTGTCCGGATTCCGGGTGTCATCAAGTTGCGGAACGGCGACTACACCTCGCTGTCGCTGCACATGGACATCGAGGAGACGGTGCAGCTGCGCGCTGCCATCATCAAGCACACCGCCGAGCATTTCGATCCGGACGTGTTCATCGTCGACAAGGAGCCCTGGGGGCTGCGCGGCGAGGTGAAGGAGACGCTGGAGATGCTGAAGGCCCGCGGCACCCCGCTGGTGCTGGGCCTGCGCGACGTGATGGACGAGCCGGAACTGCTGCTGCCGGAATGGGAGCGCAAGAAGGTGCTGCCGGCGCTCCAGGACCTTTACGACGAGATCTGGGTGTATGGCGTCAAGGAGGTCTGCGACCCCTATGCCGGCATGGAGATGCCGGCCGCGGTGAGGCTGAAGACCCGCTACACCGGCTATCTGCGGCGCCATGCCTCCAACGTGACGACACCGGCGGCGGCGCTGCCGTTCGGCGACGAGCCCTACCTGCTGGTGACCGCCGGCGGCGGTGGCGACGGCGAGCCGATGATGGACTGGGTGCTGCGCGCCTACGAGGAGGATTCCCAGCTCCCCTACCCTGCGCTGATGGTGTTGGGTCCGTTCATGCCGCACGAACAGCAGCACGAGCTGATCGAGCGCTCCGAACGGCTCGACCGGGTGCACGCCATCACCTTCGACTCGCGGATCGAGGGCCTGATGGCGCGGTGCGCGGCGATCGTCGCGATGGGCGGCTACAACACGTTCTGCGAGATCCTGTCGTTCGACAAGCGGGCGCTGATCGTCCCGCGCACCGTGCCGCGCCTCGAGCAGTACATCCGCGCCAAGCGCGCCCAGGAACTGGGCCTGCTCAGCGTGCTGGTCGAGGACGGCGACCGCGACCCGAAGGCGATGGCCGAGGCGATCCGGCGGCTGCCGGCGCAGAAGCTGCCGTCCGAGGCGACCGGACTGGCTTTGCTGGACGGGCTGGATCAGGTCGCGCAGCTGGTCGACCGCTGGGTCGTCGCGCGCGCCGGCAGGCCGGTCGTCCCGTTCCGTCAGCAGGCGTGAGCGGCGCGGCCGAGGACAGGGTGAGCCAGGGCAGGGTTAGCCAGGGCAGGGTTTTCCGGGACCGGGCTTCCCGGGACCGGCGGCCCGCGCCGGTGGCGGTGGTCCTGAAGGGCTATCCGCGGTTGTCGGAGACCTTCATCGCCCAGGAACTGCTCGGTCTGCAGCGGCGCGGCCTGGATTTCCGGATCGTGTCGCTGCGCCATCCCACCGACCGGGCGACACACCCGGTGAACGACGCCATAACCGCGCCGGTCGACTACCTGCCGGAGTATCTGTACCAGGAACCGCTGCGGGTCCTGCGCTGCTGGTGGGCGGCGCGCCGGCTGCCCGGCTATCGGGCGGCGCGCGCGGTCTGGTGGCGCGACCTGCTGCGGGACCCGACCCCGAACCGGGTGCGACGGTTCGGCCAGGCCTGCGTGCTGGCGGCCGAACTCGACCCGGAGACCGGTCATCTCTATGCACATTTCCTGCACACGCCGTCGTCGGTGGCGCGCTACGCCGCGATCATGACCGGGCGCCGATGGTCGGTCTCGGCGCATGCCAAGGACATCTGGACCACGCCGGAGTGGGAGAAGCGCGAGAAGCTGGCCGACGCGGCCTGGGCGGTGACCTGTACGGCGGTCGGCCGCGATCACCTGGCCGCGCTCGCCCCGCATCCCGAGCGCGTCGCGCTGCTGTACCACGGCCTCGACCTCGCCGACTTCCCGCCGCCGTCGACCCGGCCGCGTCGGGACGGCCGCGACCGGGCCGATCCGGTGGTGATCGTCTCGGTCGGCCGCGCCGTCGCCAAGAAGGGCTACGAGGACCTGCTGGCGGCCCTGGCCGCGCTGCCGGGGGAACTGCACTGGCGGTTCGTGCATGTTGGCGGCGGCGCCTTGACGCAGCAGCTGCGCGAGCTGGCGACCCGGCTCGGTGTCGCCGACCGGGTGACCTGGTCCGGCGCCCAGCCGCGGGCGGCGGTTCTGGCGGCGCTGGCTGGCGGCGACCTGTTCGTGCTGGCCAGCAAGATCGCCGGCGACGGTGATCGCGACGGTCTGCCGAACGTGCTGATGGAGGCGCAGGCGTCCGGCCTGCCGGTGGTCGCCACCCGAGTCTCGGCGATTCCGGAACTGATCGAGGACGGCGTCACCGGCCTGCTGGTTCCGGCCGGCGACCCGTCGTCCCTGGCGACCGCCATCGCCGCGCTGGCGGCCGATCCCGACCGGCGGGCGACCCTGGCCGTGGCTGGCCGCGAGCGCGTGCGTGCCAGCTTCGGGCATGATGCCGGCCTCGACCGGCTTGCCGGCCGCTTCGGCCTGCCGGTGGCGAATTCCGCCGAGGTCGCGTGAGTGGTCGCGTCCCATGAGGATCGCCTTCCATGCACCATTGAAGCCGCCGGACTCCGACCGGCCTTCCGGTGACCGGACCATGGCGCGGCTGCTGATGCGGGCGTTGCGGCAGGCCGGGCACGACGTCGAGCTGGCTTCCCGGCTGCGCAGCCGCGATGGCGCCGGCCTGCCCGAGCGCCAGCGCCGCATTGCCGCGCTCGGCGCGAGGCTGGCGGCCCGCTATGTCGGTTCCGTGCGGGCCGGGCACCGGCCGCGGCCGGATCTCTGGTTCACCTACCATCTCTATTACAAGGCCCCGGACTGGATCGGTCCGGCGGTCGCCGAGGCGCTCGGTATCCCATACGTCGTCGCCGAGGCGTCAGTGGCCGGCAAGCGCGCCGGCGGACCCTGGGACATCGGCCATCGCGCCACGCTGGCGGCGCTGGCAGGTGCCGCCCTGGCGGTCGGGTTCAACAGCCGCGACGCCGGCCTGGTCCGCCCGGCGCTGGGACCACACGGCCGCTACAGGCAGTTGCGGCCGTTCCTCGACCCGCCGGTTCCGGCGCCACCCACGCCGGCTCGGGCCGCGCTGGCGGCGGCCTATGACTTGCCGGCGGCCGGCCCGGTACTGCTCGCGGTCGGGATGATGCGCCAGGGCGCCAAGGCCGGGTCGTACCGCGTCCTGGGGCAGGCGCTGGCCGCCTTGGCGGATCGCCCGTGGACGCTGCTGGCGGTTGGCGACGGTCCGGCGCGCGGACAGGTGCTCCAGGCCTTCGCCCCGGTCGCCGCCCGCGTCCGGATGACCGGCACGCTGCCGCCCGACCGCCTGGCCCTTGCCTACGCCGCCGCCGACCTGATGGTCTGGCCGGCGATCCAGGAGGCTTACGGCATGGCCTTGCTGGAGGCCCAGGCCGCCGGCCTGCCGGTGCTGGCCGGCGACGCCGGCGGAGTGCCGGACATCGTGCGCGACGGCATTACCGGGGTACTGGTGCCGGAGGGCGACGCGGCGGCCTTCGCAGCCGCCCTGGCGGGACTGCTCGACGATCCCGGCGGCTGGCCGGCGATGGCCGATGCGGCACGCCGGACGGTGCTGGCCGAGCATACCCTCGATAAGGCAGGCGCCACCCTGGACGGCTGGCTGCGCGACGCCGTCGAAGGGCGCCGGCGATGATCCGGCTGGCGCTGCTCCGCCACGGCCCGACCGCGTGGAATGCCGAGCGGCGGATGCAGGGTCGCGCCGACGTCCCGCTGTCGCCGGCCGGGATCGAGGCGGTCCGGCGGCGCCGGGTTCCGGCCGAGCTGGCCGGCTTTCGCTGGCTGACCAGCCCGCTTGCGCGGGCCCGCCAGACCGCCGGACTGCTGGGCGTTTCGGCCGAGCCCGAGCCGGCGCTGATCGAGATGGACTACGGCGCCTGGGAGGGCCTGACCCTGGCGGCGGCGCGGGCCGGCGACCCCGGTGCCGCGGCCAACGAGGCTCGTGGGCTCGATTTCACGCCGCCGGATGGCGAGAGCCCGCGGATGGTGCAGGCGCGGTTGGCCGGACTGGCGGAGCGGCTGCTGGAAGCCGGGGACGACACCGCCGCAGTCACCCACAAGGGCGTGATCCGGGCCGCACTGGCACTCGCCACCGGCTGGGACATGACCGGAAAGCCGCCGCTGCGCCTTGACTGGGCCGCCGCCCACCTGTTCCTTCTGGACGCCGCCGGGCATTGGTCCCTGGTGCGCGCCGATATCCCGCTGGAGCCGCCCGCATGACCGCGCCTGCACCCCGCATCCTGCTCTATGTCCAGAACCTGCTGGGCATCGGCCACCTGCGCCGGGCGGCGGCGGTGGCGCGCGGACTGACGGCCCAGGGCATGGCGGTCGATTTCGTGTCCGGCGGCATGCCGGTCCCGCACCTCCCGCTCGGCGGCGCCGAACTGGTCCAGCTGCCGCCGGTGCGGGCGCTGGACGACGCCTTCAAGGTGCTGGTGGACGAGCATGACCGGCCGATCGACGATGCGTTCCGGGATGCCCGCCGCGACCGGCTGCTGGCGCTGCTGGCGGAGCGCCGGCCGGCGGCGGTGATCACCGAGCTGTTCCCGTTCGGGCGCCGGCAGATGCGGTTCGAGCTGCTGCCGCTGCTGGCGGCGGCGCGCGCCGCCGCCTGGCGGCCGGTGGTGCTGTCGTCGATGCGCGACATCCTGGTGACCAAGCCGCGGGCCGACCGCAACCGCGAGATAGTCGACACCTTGAACGCCTGGTACGACGGCGCGCTGATCCATGCCGATCCGAAGCTGATCCGCCTGGAGCGCACCTTCCCGATGGCCGCCGACATCCGGGTGCCGATCGACTACACCGGCTACGTGGTCAACGTCGACGACCTGGCCGTGCCGGACGTCGATCCGCTGGCCGCCGGCGAGGTGCTGGTCTCGGCTGGCGGCGGCGCCGTCGGCCACGACTTCATGCGGCGGATCGCTGCCGCCGTGCCGGAACTGCCGCTGGCCGACCGCACCTGGCGGTTCGTCACCGGCCACCACATGCGCGTCGACGCGATCGACCACCTGCGCGGGCTCGGCCGGCCGAACCTGATCGTCGAGACCATGCGCCCGGACCTGCCGACGCTGATGGCCGGGGCGGCGCTGTCGATCAGCCAGGCCGGCTACAACACCCTGCTCGAGCTGATGGCGGTCAGGGCGCGCGCCGTGGTGGTGCCGTTCGAGGGCGGCGTCGAGACCGAGCAGCGGCTGCGCGCCGATCTGCTGGCCGAGGCCGGGGCGCTCGAGGTGGTGGCCGAGCCGGACCTGGGGCCGGATACCCTGGCGGCGGCGATGACCCGGGCCCTGGCGCGGCCGCGCGACGCCGTGCCGCCGGTCGACCTGGACGGCGCCCGTGCCACCGCGGTCCTGGTCGCCCGGGCGATCCGCGAGCGGACCGCGGCATGACCGGGCCGGCCGTCGAAGGGGCGTCGGACCGCCTGCGCGCGACCCTCGACGGGCTCGCCGTTGCCGGCCGGACCGCCCGGCTATGGTGGCGCGATGACGACCTGGAACGGCCGACACCGGCACTCGTCGCCCTGCTCGAGGCGCTCGGCGAGCACGGCATCGTGCCGGCGCTGGCGGCGGTTGCCGGCCGGGTCGTGCCCGAGGCGGTCGCGGCGCTGGCCGCCGGCCCGGGCCGGCTGTTCGTGCATGGCTGGCGGCATACGGACCATGCGGGTGCCGGCGCCAGAAAGTCGGAATTCGGACCGGAGCGACCGGTGGAGCAGCGGCTCGCGGAGATCGCGGACGGGCGGCGGCGGCTGATGGCGCTGGCCGGAGATCGTGCGCTCGCCTGCTTCGTACCGCCATGGAACCGGATCGGCGACGACCTGCTCGGCCGGCTGGGCGAGTCCGGGATCGCGGCGCTGTCCGGCTTCGCGCCCCCTGGTCGGCCGGCGCCGGCGGCCGCGGTGCCGCGGCTCGACACCCATGTCGACCTGATCGACTGGCGCGGCAGCCGGCTGCCGTTGACGGTCGACGCGGTCGCGGCGGCGCTCGACGACCGCCTCCGGCGGCCGGTCTCGGCGGAACGCCGCGAATCGCCGGTGGACGGGCCGGTCGGAATCCTGTCCCATCACCTGGTCACCGGAGCCGCCGCTTGGCGCGCGTGGCGGCCTTTGCTGGCCGTCCTGAGCGGGCATCCGGCGGTGCGATGGCTGGAGCCGGCGGCGGCTCTGGCGGCGGCGGGGGTGGCTCCGGGGCGTTTACCGGCCCCCGGGTCCGGTGCCGGCAACGAGACGCGGAGGATGGGGTGACGACGCACCGATACGAACGGGGCGCGATCTTGGGGGACTTTACCCGCGGCGGCTTCGGCCTGCTGCTGACCGCCGGCCCGGTGCTGTTCCTGCCGATGGTCGCGTGGCTGGCAGTGGCGTTCGCCATCTGCGCCGTGCTGTTCGTGGCTTATCTGTTCCGCACCTGGCAGCGCAGCAACGCCGTCATCGAGGTCGACGACCAGGAGATCCGCTCGACCGGGCCGCTGGGCCGGGCGATCCGCTGGGAGGCCCTGGACGGCTTCGACCTGCGCTATTTCGCGACCCGTCGCGACAAGGAGGGTGGCTGGATGCAGATGCGGCTCCGTGGCGGCGGTGCCGCGATCGCCGCGGAGTCGAGTCTCGACGGCTTCGAGGCGGTGGTGGCGCGGGCGGCCGAGGCGGCGGTGCGCAACCGGCTTGCGCTCTCCGATGTCACTCGGGAGAATCTGCGGGCTCTCGGCGTCGCCGCCGGGGCGTCCCCGCGGCCGGCACCGGCGGGGGTAGTGCCGGGGGGCGGGGTGCCGGGGGGCACGGCGCCGGGTACCGACGACCGCATGGGGATGCGATGACAGTGCGCTTGACGCCATTGCTGCGGGTCAACGACCTGCGGGTCGGCTTCGACCTGCCGGAAGGCCGGCTGGTTGCGGTCGACGGCGTCTCGTTCCAGGTCCGGCGCGGCGGTACGGTCGCCCTGGTCGGCGAATCCGGCTCCGGCAAGTCGGTGGTCAGCCAAGCGATCATGGGCCTGTTGCCGCGGCCGGCGCGGGTGCTCGGCGGCTCGATCCTGTTCGCCGACCCGAGCAAGCCGGGCACCATCACCGATATCGTGCGCCTGGCGCCGGACGGCCGGGCCATGCGCGACCTGCGCGGCGGCCGCATCTCGATCATCTTCCAGGAGCCGATGACCTCGCTGTCGCCGCTGCACACCATCGGCGACCAGATCACCGAGGCGCTGCGGCTGCACCGGTCGGTCTCCGGATCGGAGGCCCGGGAACTGACCCGCGACATGCTGCGGCTGGTCGGCTTCCCCGATCCCGCCCGGGCGATTCGGACCTATCCATTCGAGCTGTCGGGCGGGCTCCGCCAGCGCGCCATGATCTCGATGGCGCTGGTATGCCGGCCGGCGCTGCTGATCGCCGACGAGCCGACGACCGCGCTCGACGTGACCATCCAGGCGCAGATCCTCAAGCTGATCCACGATCTGCAGGCCGAGCTGCAGATGGCGGTGCTGATGATCACCCACGATCTCGGGGTGGTGGCCAACGTCGCCGAGGAGGTCGTGGTCATGTATCGCGGCCGGGTCATGGAGTCCGGCGGGGTCGAGGACATCTTCCGCCGGCCCGAGCATCCGTATCTGCGGGCGCTGATGGGCGCGGTGCCGCGCTTCGACATGGCGCCAGGCGAGCGGCTGAAGCCGCTGCGCGAGATCAAGCCCGAGACCGGGCACCTGCTGGCCGGCTCGGACGACCGGGTGCCGGCGGCGGCGCAGGCGGCGCCGCTGCTGAAAGTCGACGGCATCAGCAAGTCCTACACGATCCGCAAGGCCGGCATGTTCGGCAGGCAGGCCCGGAGCGTGATGGCGCTGGACGACGTGTCGTTCGAGGTCCGGCGCGGCGAGTGCCTGGGCCTGGTCGGCGAGTCCGGCTGCGGCAAAACCACCCTGTCCAAGGTCATCATGCGCGCGGTCGGCGCGGATGCCGGCCGCATCGCCTTCACCGACGACGACGGCGAGATCGACGTTCTGGCGTTGCAGGGCGATGCGCTGACCGCGTTCCGGCGCAAGCTGCAGTTCGTGTTCCAGGACCCGTTCGGATCGCTGAACCCGCGCATGACCGTGTTCGACATCATTGCCGAGCCGCTCGCCATCCATGGCGTCGGCACACCGGCCTGGCGTCGCGAGATGGTGTCTGAACTGATGAAGCTGGTCGGGCTCGACGCCCGGCATCTCAGCCGCTACCCGCACAGCTTCTCGGGTGGCCAGCGCCAGCGCATCGGTATCGCGCGTTCCCTGGCGCTGCGGCCGTCGATGCTGATCTGCGACGAGCCGGTGTCGGCGCTCGACGTGTCGATCCAGGCGCAGGTGCTGAACCTGCTGAAGGACCTGAAGGCGGCGCTCGGCCTGACCTACCTGTTCATCTCGCACAACCTGGCCGTGATCGACTACATCGCCGACCGGATCGCGGTGATGTGCGCCGGCCGGCTGGTCGAGCTGGCGCCGCGCGAGGAGCTGTTCCGCAACCCGGTGCACCCCTACACTCGGGCGCTGCTGGCGGCGGTGCCGGATCCGAGCCTCGACAATCCGCTCGATTTCACGCGCATCATGGACGAGCGCGCCTCGCACCCGGCCGACTGGCCGGCGCCGTTTACGATCGACGACGGCCACGCGCCGGCCTTCGTCGACCTGGGCGACGAGCATTTCGTGCGCGCCGACCCACGCATCCTGACCCTGAGGCTCGCGTCATGATTCGCGCCCCGCTGGCCGTCCTGCCTGCCCTGGCCGCCCTGTTCTGTCTCGCGCCGGCGCCGGCCGGTGCGGGTGGGTATGTCGAGCCGCCGGCCCTGGCCGAGGATGTCGCGGCGGGCAGGCTGCCGGCGGTCGCCGAGCGCCTGCCGAGCCGGCCTTCGGTCGTCGACTTCAAGGCCGATGGCCGGGAACCCGGCCAGTACGGCGGCGTCCTGCTGACGACCATGGGCCGGGACAAGGATACCCGGCAAATGGTGGTGTACGGCTATGCCCGCCTGGTCGGCTACGAGCCGCGGACCTTCGATCTGAAGCCCGACCTGGCGGAATCGGTCGAGGTTCAGGACGACCGGGTATTCACCTTCACCCTGCGCCCGGGTCACCGCTGGTCGGATGGCGCGCCCTTCACCACCGAGGACTTCCGCTACTTCTGGGAGGACGTGGCGAACAACCCGGAACTGTCGCCGACCGGGCCGCCGAGCGAGCTGATGATCGACGGCGAGGCGCCGAGGGTCGAGATCCTGTCGCCGACCGAGGTCCGCTACTCCTGGACCCGGCCGAACCCCGAGTTCCTGCCGGCCCTTGCCGGGGCGCGACCGCTCTACCTCTACCGGCCGGCCCACTACCTCAAGCAGGTACACGGCAAATACGCCGACCCGGCCGACCTGGAGGAGCGGGTGAAGGCCGGCCACCAGCGCAACTGGGCGGCGCTGCACAACAAGCTCGACAACATGTACAAGTTCGACAATCCGGCGCTGCCGACGCTGCAGCCCTGGATGGCGGTGACCGAGCCGCCGTCGGACCGCTTCGTGTATCGCCGCAACCCGTACTACCACCGGGTCGATCGGGAAGGCCGACAGCTGCCCTATCTCGACGAGGTGGTGTTCCAGATCGCCGCCCCGGGCCTGATTCCGGCCAAGACCGGTGCCGGCGAATCGACGCTGCAGTCCCGCTACCTGTCGTTCGACGACTACACCTTCCTGCGGCAGTCCGAGACCCGGTCCGGCTACGAGACCTATCTCTGGCGCACCGCCTACGGCTCCCACCTGGCGCTCTACCCGAATATGAACGCCGAGGATCCGGTGTGGCGCGGGCTGATGCGCGACAGCCGGTTCCGGCACGCGCTGTCGATGGCCATCAACCGGCACGAGATCAACGAGGTCAACTACTTCGGCCTTGCCCTGGACGGCAACGACACGGTGCTGCCGGGCTCGCCGCTGAGCCGCGTGGGGCTGCGCGACAAGTGGGCGGCCTACGATCCGGCTGCGGCCAACGCGCTGCTGGACGACATCGGGCTGACCGCGCGCGACAGCCGCGGCGTGCGGTTGCTGCCCGACGGCCGGCCGGCCGAGATCGTGGTCGAGACCGCCGGCGAGAGCAGCGAGCAGACCGACGTGCTGGAGCTGATCCATGACGGCTGGATGGCGGTCGGCATCAAGCTGTACAGCCGGCCGATCCAGCGCACGGTGTTCCGCAACCGGGTATTCGCCGGCAAGACCCTGATGTCGATCTCGAAGGGCCTGGAGAACGGCCTGGCGACCGCCGACACCAGTCCCCGGGAGTTCGCGCCGACCGACCAGAACCAGTACATGTGGCCGAAGTGGGGTCAGTACTATCAGACCGGCGGCAAGGCCGGCGAGGCCCCGGACCTGCCGGAGGCCGAGCGGCTGATGGCGTTGTACCGCGGCTGGCGCAAGGCGGACTCGCGCGCCGACCGGACCCGGATCTGGGAGGAGATGCTGGCGATCTGGGCCGAGCAGACCTACACCATCGGGCTGATCGCCGGCGTGCTGCAGCCGGTCGTGGTCGACCTGCATCTGCACAACGTGCCGGTCGAGGGCGTCTACGCCTGGGACCCGGGCGCGCATTTCGGCATCTACCGGCCGGACACTTTCTTCTACGGCCCGGCGCGTCCGCGGACGCCGGAATCGGTGCTGACCGCGGCCGTGCGCAGCAGGCGGTAGGGGCCAGGGCATGTTCGATTATCTGGTGCGTCGCCTCCTGGTCATGATTCCGACCCTGGTGGCGATCAGCATCATCACCTTCATCATCATCCAACTGCCGCCGGGCGACTATCTCTCGACGCTGATCGCCGAGATGGAGAGCCAGGGCGAGAACGTCGACTTCGCCAAGATCGCCGCCCTGCGCGCCCAGTACGGCCTCGACCTGCCGATGTGGCAGCAATACGTGGTCTGGGCCGGCGGCCTGCTGCGCGGCGACTTCGGCTACAGCTTCGAATACCAGCTGCCGGTGGCCGACGTGGTCGGCGACCGGGTGCTGCTGACCATCGTGCTGAATTTCGGCACCATCCTGTTCATCTACTTGGTGTCGTTTCCGATCGGCATCTACTCGGCCACCCACCAGTACAGCGTCGGCGACTACGGGCTGACGCTGGTCGGCTTCATCGGGCTCGCCACCCCGAACTTCCTGCTGGCCCTGGTGCTGCTGTATTTCGCCAATGTCTGGTTCGGGACCTCGATCGGCGGCCTGATGGATCCGATCTACATCGACCAGCCCTGGACCTGGGAGAAGCTGCTGTCGGTGCTCGAGCACCTGTGGGTGCCGGTGGTGGTGATCGGCACCTCGGGGACCGCCGCCATGATCCGGCGGCTGCGCGCCAACCTGCTGGACGAATTGCAGAAGCAGTATGTGATCACCGCCCGCGCCAAGGGCCTGCCGCCGCTGCGGGCCTTGTTGAAGTATCCGCTGCGCATGGCCCTGAACCCGTTCATCGCCGACATCGGCAACATGCTGCCGCAGGTGGTGTCGGGCTCGGCGGTGGTGGCGATGGTGCTGTCGCTGCCGACCACCGGGCCGATGCTGATCGGCGCCCTGCAGAGCCAGGACATGTACCTGGCGGGGTCGTTCCTGATGTTCCTCGCGGCCCTTACGGTCGTCGGCATGCTGTTGTCGGATCTGGCGCTCGCCTGGCTCGACCCGCGGATCCGGCTGGGCGCGGGGACGGCCCGATGACCGGGTGGGGGCCGATGACGGGGAGGGCAAGATGAGCGCCACCGACGGGCCGCGGCCGCAGCCGCGCCATTTCGTCGACCGGGCACCGTTCGACCCGACCACCGACGAGGCGCTGACGCCGCAGCAGGAACGCTACTACATGGCGTCGCAGTGGCGAATGATGTGGTGGAAGCTGCGCCGCCACCGGCTCGCCGTGATCTCCGGCGGCTTCCTGGTGCTGCTGTACGCCTCGCTGCTGATCTCCGAGCTGATCGCTCCCTACGGCCTGGCGACCCGCCATACCGAGCACATCTATGCCCCGCCGCAGAGCGTGCACCTGTTCCACGATGGCGCCTTCGTCGGACCCTATGTGCTCGGCCTCGATTACACGCTCGACCTGCGCACCCTGAAGCGCACCTACGAGGCCAACCCGGACAAGGTGCAGCCGCTCAGGTTCTTCTGCACCGGCGACCCCTACGAGTTCTGGGGGCTGTTCGAGGCCGACCTGCATCTGGTCTGCCCGGCCGAGGGCGGCACGGTGTTCCTGCTCGGCACCGACCGGTTGGGACGCGACATGTTCTCGCGCATCGTCTACGGGACCCGGATCTCGCTCACCGTCGGCCTGATCGGCATCACCGTCAGCTTCGTGCTCGGGATCTCGATCGGCGGCATCGCCGGCTACTATGGCGGCTGGATCGACGCCTCGATCCAGCGGGTCATCGAGGTCATCCGGTCGTTTCCGGAACTGCCGCTGTGGATGGCGCTGTCGGCATCCCTGCCGGTGACCTGGAGCCCGATCGTGATCTATTTCGGCATCACCCTGATTCTCGGGCTGCTGGACTGGACGGGGCTGGCCCGCGCGGTCCGGTCAAAACTGCTGGCGCTGCGCGAGGAGGATTTCTGCGTGGCCGCCGAGCTGATGGGGGCGAAGCCGCGGCGCATCATCGCCCGCCACCTGCTGCCGAGCTTCATGAGCCACCTGATCGCCTCGGCCACCCTGACGATCCCGAGCATGATCCTCGGCGAGACCGCGCTCAGCTTTCTCGGCCTCGGCCTGCGCCCGCCGATCACGTCATGGGGCGTGCTGCTGACCGAGGCGCAGAACATCAACGCGGTCGAACTCTACCCCTGGATCATGACGCCGGTGATTCCGGTGATCCTGGTGGTGCTGGCCTTCAACTTCTTCGGCGACGGCCTGCGCGACGCGGCGGATCCGTACCGCTAGCCCGGCTCCTCGCCCGCCGGCAAACCAGCCATCAACTGTCCAGACGGAGAGGCTCGCCGTGGAAATCGACTTCGCCAAGCTCACCGGGCCGCAGCGCTACAAGCTCCTGAGCTCGACCGTGGTGCCGCGGCCGATCGCTCTCGTCAGCACGCGCAGCACCGACGGTGTCGACAACGCGGCACCCTACAGCTTCTTCAACGTGTTCGCCGAGAACCCGCCGACCGTCGTGCTCGGCCTGCAGCTCCGCGCGGATGGCGCGGTGAAAGACACCACGCGCAACATCCGCGACACCGGCGAGTTCGTGGTCAACCTGGTCGACCGACCGATCGCCGAGGCCATGAATGTCTGCGCCATCGACTTCGAGGAGGAGGTCAGCGAGTTCGACCTGACCGGGCTGACCCGAATGCCCTGCCGCGAGATTTCGCCGATGCGCATCGGCGAGGCCCCGGTGGCGTTCGAATGCAAGCGCGTGGTCACCCTCAGCGTCGGCCGCGACCGCGACCTGGTGGTCGGCGAGGTGCTGCACATGCATGTCCGCGACGGGCTTATCGACCCGGAGACCCTGCGCATCGACCTGTCGAAGTATCAGATCATCGGCCGCATGTTCGGTGAGCTCTACACGCCGGTCGAAACCACCTTCGCGCTGGAGCGCATGTCGCCCGCCGAGTGGCGGCGGCGCAACCCGGGCCGCTGACCGCCGGATCGATACAAACCCTCGATGCCGGTCCCGGGATCGCGGCCGGGCGTTGCGTCCGGTCGGCTCAAGGTGCGGCGGTCCGGGGAAATGCGTATGCTCGCGGGTCCCGCGCCCCTTGCTCCCGGGTCGGCGCTGTGGCACATCCCGCCGATTGCACGGTGGTATGGGATCGCTCGGCCATGGCGGCATTCAAGACCCTGGATCAGGTGGATGTGTCCGGCAAGCGGGTGCTGGTCCGGCTCGACCTCAATGTTCCGATGAAGGACGGTCGGGTGACCGACGCGACCCGCATCGAGCGGGCGGCCCCGACGGTGCGCGAACTGGCCGAAAAGGGCGCCAGGGTCATCGTCGCCTCGCACTATGGCCGGCCGAAGGGCAAGCCGGATCCCGAGATGTCGCTGAAGCCCCTGGTCGACCCGCTGTCGGCGGCGGTCGGTCGCAAGGTGGCGTTCGCTTCCGATTGCGTCGGACCAGATGCCGAGGCGGTGGTCGCGGGCCTGGCCGACGGCGACGTGGCGTTGCTGGAGAACCTCCGCTTCCATGCCGGCGAGGAGGCCAACGATCCCGGCTTCGCCGATGCCCTGGCGGCGCTCTGCGACATCTATGTGGACGACGCGTTCTCGGCTTCCCACCGTGCCCACGCCTCGATCGACGGGGTGGCGCGGCGGCGTCCGGCCTATGCCGGCCGGCTGATGCAGGCCGAGCTGGAGGCGCTGACCCGGGCGCTGGAATCCCCGGCCCGGCCGGTCGCAGCGGTGGTCGGCGGTGCCAAGGTATCGACCAAGCTCGAGCTGCTCGGCAACCTGGTCGAGAAGGTCGACGTGCTCGCCATCGGCGGCGGCATGGCCAACACCTTCCTATACGCCCAGGGCGTCGAGATCGGCGGCTCGCTGGCCGAGCGCGACCTCGCGGCCGTCGCCCGGGAAATTCTCGTCAAGGCCGAGGCCAAGGGCTGCGAGATTCTGTTGGCCGTCGACGCCGTGGTCGCGGACCGGCTGGCACCGGGCGTGGTGACGGCGATTGTCGGCGTCGACGCGGTACCGGCGGACCGGATGATCCTGGACGTCGGCCCGGCGACGGTGGCGGCGATGGCCGCGCGCCTGGCCTTCTGCCGGACCCTGGTCTGGAACGGCCCCCTGGGGGCATTCGAGGTCGCGCCCTTCGATGCCGGGACCAACGCGCTCGCCAAGGCGGCGGCGGACCTGACCGACCAGGGCCGGCTGCTGACCGTCGCCGGTGGCGGCGATACCGTGGCGGCCCTAGCCCATGCCGGCGTGCTCGAGCGGTTCTCCTACGTGTCGACGGCGGGCGGCGCGTTCCTGGAATGGCTAGAGGGCAAGGAACTGCCGGGCGTGGCCGTGCTGCGCGGCTGACCGGCGGCGGACCGGTATCGGGCCGGTTTACCATACCAGCCGCGGCGGAAGGTCGCAGGCTCCCTGGGGGCGGAGGGCCATTGAATGCCCGTTATCGTCCAGCGTTGCGTTTCGGCTGCATGTCCCCTATCCAGGATGCTCATCATCCGGCCGGGAAACACGGTCGATCGAGGGTGGAGGAAGCAGCGTGAATTTTGTCGGTGACACCACGAGCCTGAAGGGTCTCGAGGCCCACGGCCTGAGCAACCTGAAATCGGTGCGCTGGAACCTCGGGCCGGCGGCCCTCTACGAGGAGGCGATCCGCCGCGGCGAGGGCATCGTCACGGCCGGCGGCGCGCTGCTGGTCACCACCGGCGAGCACACCGGGCGCTCGCCGAAGGACAAGTTCATCGTCGAGAGCGACGCCACGCGCAGCACCGTCGACTGGGGCGCGATCAACCAGCCGATCAGCCGGGCGCAGTTCGACGTCATGCACGCGCGGCTCGCGGCCTACTACCAGGGTCGTGACGCCTATGTGGTGGACTGCTTCGCCGGCGCCGACCCGGCCTACCGGCTGCCGGTCCGGGTGGTGACCGAAACCGCTTGGCACAACCTGTTCGCCCGCAACATGTTCATCCGCCCGGAGCCGTCGCAGCTGGCCGGGTTCCAGCCGTCCTTCACGATCCTGCATGCGCCGGGACTGACCGCGCGCGGCAAGGCCGACGGCATGAACTCGGGGACCTTCATCCTGGTCGACTTCGACCGGCGGATCATCCTGATCGGCGGCAGCTGGTATGCCGGCGAGATCAAGAAGTCGATCTTCGGCATTCTCAACTACCTGCTGCCGGAGCAGGGCGTGATGCCAATGCACTGCTCGGCGAATGTCGGCGACGAGGGCGACGTCGCGGTGTTCTTCGGCCTGTCCGGGACCGGCAAGACGACGCTGTCGGCCGACGCCACCCGCACCCTGATCGGCGACGACGAGCATGGCTGGTCGGACCACGGCATCTTCAACTTCGAGGGCGGCTGCTACGCCAAGGTGATCCGGCTGTCGGCCGAGGCCGAGCCGGAGATCTGGGCGGCCAGCCATCGCTTCGGCACCGTGCTGGAGAACGTGGTCCACGACCCGGATTCCCGTGCCCTGCTGCTGGATGACGAGTCGCTGACCGAGAACACCCGGTCGTGCTACCCGATCGACTTCATCCCGAACGCCTCGGCAACAGGGGTCGCCGGCCATCCGGCCAACCTGGTGATGCTGACCGCCGACGCCTTCGGGGTTCTGCCGCCGATCGCCAAGCTGACGCCCGAGCAGGCGATGTACCACTTCCTGTCGGGCTATACCGCGCGCGTCGCCGGCACCGAGAAGGGCCTCGGCAAGGAGCCGCAGGCGACCTTCTCGACCTGCTTCGGGGCGCCGTTCATGCCGCGCCATCCGTCGGTCTACGGCGCCATGCTGCGCGATAAGATCGCCAGGCACGGTGCCACCTGCTGGCTGGTCAACACCGGCTGGTCCGGGGGTCGGGCCGGCAGCGGCGGCGACCGCATGAAGATCGCCTACACCCGCGCCATGGTGCGGGCGGCCCTCGACGGCCGGCTGGCCGATGTGCCGGTGCGTGAGGACGGCCGCTTCGGCCTGCTGGTGCCGGAGTCCTGCCCGGACGTGCCGAGCGAGGTGCTGCTGCCGCGCGGCGCCTGGAGCGACAAGCAGGCCTACGACGCCACCGCGCACGACCTGTGCGGCCGCTTCGAGGCCAATTTCAAGAAGTTCGAGCCGTTCGTCGACGACAGCGTCAAGGCCGTCGGTATCCGTCAGGCGGTCTGAGGCGGCGACGTCAGGCGCCGGGCAGCTCGCCGGCGTCGGTGAGGACCCTGGCGAGATCGTCGGCCAGGGTCTTGCCGAGCCGTACCACCTCCACGTCCTTCGGCAGGCCGGCCAGTTCCGGATGGCCGGCATCGAACGAGGTGACCACCGCCACCGGCAGCTTCGCGGTCGGGCGTATCGCCCGGAGTGCCCGCAGCAGGTCGATCCCGGCCATGCCGTCCAGCACCGCCGAGCTCAGCACCACGTCCGGCTTCTCGGCGACCGCGAAGCGCAGCGCCTCGAACGGATCGGAAGCGGCCTGCGCCCGGTAGCCGCAGTTGGCGAGCTCGCGGGCCAGCATGTGGCCAAGGGTGCGGGCCCGGGTGACGACCAGCGCCCGGCCCGGCCGGCCGATCACCGAGTCCGGGTCGAACTCGAAATACGCTGGCAGGGCGCGCAGGATCGCCGCGGTGCGGTCGGGCTCCGGGTTTCGTCCGCCCTCGACGACGTCGACAAGCGCGTCGGCGAACCGCTGCAGCTCGGCGACCGGCAATGTCTTGGCCTCGGCGCTGGCCTCCAGGTAGTCCTCGAAGCGGTCGGCGATCAGCGAAATGGTCCCGAACCCGAAGATCTTGCCGGCACCCTTGAGGTTGTGAACCTCGCGCGCGAGGTCGAGCAGCAGCGGGCCGGGATCCTTCGGCCTGTTGGCCAGGCCGTTCAGCGCGATCTGCGCGCGCGCCAGCCGGTCGCCGGCGTCGTCAATGAACTCGCCCGCCAATCGGGCGACGATATCGTCGGCAATCGCCATTCGGGAATCCTCGGGACCGTTGCGCAGCGCGCCTAGCATGCGGAAAGGACCATGAACGACGGGTTAACGCCATTCGGCGCCGGTCCGGCGTCGGCGTTGACCCAGGTCAACGAGTCCCGGCATCGGCTCGGCTACAATCGGGATGCTGGGAGCGGGAGTTCCGGTCGCCATCGTGGAGTGACGTGCAGTGGAGCGACGCTGGATCTGGATCGCGCTGGTCGCCGCCGGCCTGCTGCTGCCGTTCTGGCTGGCGTCGCGGCTCGATCGGCAGCCGGGCGAGGGCGCCGCGATCGCCTACTCGACCTTCAAGACCCTGGTGGGTGAGGGAAAAGTCGAGAGCGTCACCATGCGCGGCGAGGAGATCGCGGTGCTGCTGGATGCGCCGCTGGAGGTCCGGCCAGGCGTCAGTTCGGCGTCGGTCAGCACCCGGATCCCGCCGGTCGGCGACCCGGAACTGCTGCCGGCCCTCGAACAGCACGGCGTGGCGACCACCGCGGTGCCGGCCGACGGTGGCGGCTGGTGGATGACGATGCTGCCGTGGGTGATCTTCATCGGCATCTACCTGTTCTTCTGGACCCGGATCTCGCGCGGGATGACCGGCGGCGGCATGGGCGGCCTCGGGGGCGGCCTCGGGGGCGGTTTGGGCGGCGGCGGCGTCGACGAGTTCCTCAAGGGTCGCGCCGGCAAGGAGGACGCCCAGGCCCAGCGCATCACCTTCGCGGACGTCGCCGGGCAGGACAATGCCAAGCGCGAGGTGGCCGAGCTGGTGGAGTTCCTGCGCGACCCGGAACGCTACCGCCGGCTCGGTGCCGAGCCGCCGCGCGGCATCTTGCTGATGGGGCCGCCCGGGACCGGCAAGACGCTGCTGGCGCGGGCGCTGGCCGGCGAGGCCGGAGTGCCGTTCTTCAACATCTCGGCCTCCGAATTCATCGAGATGTTCGTCGGCGTCGGCGCCAGCCGGGTGCGCAAGATGTTCGACGAGGCCAAGAAGCGGGCGCCGTCGATCCTGTTCATCGACGAACTCGACGCCATCGGCCGGGTGCGGGGTGCCGGCTTCGGTGGCGGCCACGACGAGCGCGAGCAGACCCTGAACCAGATCCTGTCGGAGATGGACGGCTTCGAGGGCCACGAGGCGGTGGTGGTGCTGGCCGCCACCAACCGGCCGGACGTCCTCGACCCGGCGCTGCTCCGGCCCGGCCGCTTCGACCGCCATGTGACCCTCGACCTGCCGGACCGGGCGGCGCGCGAATCGATCCTGCAGGTCCATGTGCAGAACAAGCCGATGGCCGCGGACGTCGACCTCGGCGTGATCGCGGCCGGTACCCCGGGCTTCTCGGGCGCCGACCTGAAGAACCTGGTGAACGAGGCGGCCATCGCCTGCGCCCGCGAGAACGGCGAGCGCATCGCCATGCGCCATGTCGACGAGGCCCGCGACCGGGTGATGATGGGCATGCAGCGCAAGCTGACGATCCAGCCGGCGGAAAAGCACCGTCTGGCGGTCCACGAGTCCGGTCATACGGCGGTGGCGCACGCGCTGCCGAATGCCGACCCGATCTACAAGGTCACGATCATCCCGCGTGGCCGGGCGCTCGGCGGCACCCATATGATCCCCGAGGCCGAGCACTACACCCAGTCGAGTGCCGAGCTCGAGGACCGGCTGGCGGTGCTGCTCGGCGGCCGGGCGGCCGAGCAGGCGCTGCTGGGCGACGTGAGCTCCGGGGCCGACGACGATATCCGGCAGGCGACCCGGCTGGCCCGGGCGATGGTTTCGCGCTGGGGCATGTCGGAGCGGCTCGGCCCGGTCGACCTGCGGCAGAGCGACGAGCATCCGTTCCTCGGTCGCGAGATGGCGCAACCGCGCGAGTTCAGCGACGGCACCGCCCATGAGGTCGATCTGGAGGTGCGGCGGATCCTGCAGGCGGCCGAGGCCCGGGCGACTGCGGTGATCACCGGCAACCGCCCGGCGATCGAGCGGCTGATCGCCGAGCTTGAGCATCTGGAGACCCTGGACCGCGTCGCGGTCGCGGCGTGCCTCGGCGAGCGCGGCCGACCGGCCGCCCCAGAGGCCGCGCCCGAGGCTACTCCCGAAGCTGGGACCAGGGACGGCACCGGGGCTCCCACCAGGGGTGCAGTGGCCGCGAAGGCGGCGGAATGACAGCGGAAGCAGGCATGGCGAAGACCCCGTACGAGATCCTGGGCGTCGCGTCGGACGCGACCCAGGACGACATCCGCAAGGCTTACCGCAAGCTGGCGAAGAAGCTGCACCCGGACCTGAACCCCGGCGACGCCGTCGCCGAGGCCCGGTTCAAGGAGGTCGGCCAAGCCTATCAGGTGGTCGGCGACGAGGAGCGCCGCGGCCGTTACGACCGCGGTGAGATCGACGCCACCGGCGCCGAGCAGCAACAGCGACCGTTCTATCGGGCCCATGCCGACGGCAGCGGCGGGCACGACCACCCCTATCATTCGACCCGCGGGTTCGAGGACTTCAATGACCTCGGCGACGTTTTCTCCGAGCTGTTCCGCCGCGAGGCCGCCCAGGGTGGCGGTCGCGGCCAGTTCCATGCCCGCGGTGGCGACGTGCGCTACCGTCTCGAAGTCGATTTCATGGATGCCGCGCGCGGCGGCCGTACCCGCGTGACCATGGCCGACGGCCGCACCCTCGACGTCACGATCCCGGTTGGTGCCCGCGACGGCATGACCCTGCGGCTGGCCGGTCACGGCATGCCGGGCCACGGCGACGGCCCGGCCGGCGATGCGCTGGTGCAGCTCGCCGTGCGCTCGCACCGGGTGTTCAGCCGCGACGGCGATGACATCCGCCTGGAACTGCCGGTCGCGGTCGACGAGGCGGTGCTGGGCGGCAAGGTCCAGGTCCCGACGATCCACGGCCCGGTCTCGGTGACGGTACCGAAGGGTTCCAGCTCGGGCCGGGTGCTGCGTCTGCGCGGCAAGGGCGTGCGCGCCGCCGGCGACCATGGCGACCAGCTGGTCACGCTCAAGATCGTGCTGCCGTCGAAGGTCGATCCCGAGCTCGAGCGCTTCATGACCGAGTGGCGGGACGAGCACGCCTACGATCCGCGCGCCGACCTGATGAAAGAGACCGGTTGATGAAGGAGGTCGGCCATGCTTGACGTCACCGCCGTGGTCGCCCGGGTGCAGGGCCTGTCGCAGGAACGACTGCTGCTGTGGGTGGACCAGGGCCTGGTCCGCCCGGCCATCCGGGAGGGCGGGCTGGCATTCGCCGAAGTCGACGTCGCCCGGCTGTGGCTGCTGGTTACGCTGGAGTCGGAACTGGAGATAGAGCCTGGCACCGTACCGGTGGTGGTCGACCTGCTCGACCAGCTCCACGGGCTGCGCCGGGCGCTTCGGACCCTTGGCGAGGCGGTGGCGCGCCAGCCCGACCCGGTGCGCGCCGAAATCCGCGCCGCGGTGGCCGCCCTCCAGGGCGGCGCCTGCGATCAGGAGAACAGACGATGAGTATCGCGCGGATCGGCCCGGCCGAGCCAGCCAACGACCGGCCAGTGGCTTTCGCGGCACCGGCGTTGCCGCCTGTCGAGGTCACCGACGGGCCGGAGCCGCTGTGGGGCGGTCTCGGCGGCGACGCCATCGACCGCCAGGTTCACGCTTCGATCGCCCGGCTGACCGGGGGGCTGTCGCCGGCCTCGCTGGCCGAGGCGTTCGGCGACTGGGCGATCCACCTGGGAATCTCGCCCGGCAAGCAGGCGCAGCTGGTCCAGAAGGCGGTCCGCAAGGCGGTCCGGCTGTGGCTGCACAACTGTCAGTGCGCGGCTGCCGGCGGCAAGGCCGAGCCCTGCATCGCGCCGCTGCCGCAGGACCGCCGGTTCGTCGGCGCACCGTGGCAGGTCGCGCCCTACAACATGGTCTACCAGTCGTTCCTGTTGACCCAGCAGTGGTGGCATAACGCAACCACCGGAATCCCCGGCGTGTCCCGGCACCACGAGGAGGTGGTGTCGTTCGTGGTGCGCCAGCTGCTGGACGTGATGTCGCCGTCGAACTTCCTGGCCACCAACCCGGAGCTGCAGGCCGCGACGGTGCGCGAGGGCGGCGCCAATCTGCATCGCGGCGCCATCAACATGCTGGCCGACTGGGAACGGACGGTGGCCGGCCGGCCGCCGGTCGGGACCGAGGCGTTCCGGCCGGGCGAAACGGTGGCGGTGACCCCCGGCAAGGTGGTTTGGCGCAACGAGCTGATCGAGCTGATCCGCTATGCGCCCGCGACCGAGGCGGTGCATCCGGAGCCGGTGCTGATCGTGCCGGCCTGGATCATGAAGTACTACATCCTCGATCTGTCGCCGGAGAACTCGCTGGTGCGCTGGCTGGTCGGCCAGGGCCATACCGTGTTCATGATTTCCTGGCTGAACCCGGGGCCGGAGCAGCGGAACCTGGGGATGGACGACTATCGTCGGATGGGCGTGCTGGCGGCCCTCGACGCGATCGAGCGGGCGATGCCCGGCCGCAAGGTGCAGGCCGCCGGCTACTGCCTGGGCGGCACCCTGCTGTCGATTGCGGCGGCGGCGATGGCGCGCGACGGCGACGACCGGCTCGCCTCGCTGACCCTGCTGGCGGCCCAGGTCGACTTCACCGATGCCGGCGAACTCACCCTGTTCATCGACGAGAGCCAGGTCCGCTTCCTCGAGGACATGATGTGGGAGCAGGGCTATCTCGACACCAAGCAGATGGCGGGCGCCTTCCAGCTGCTGCGGTCGAACGACCTGATCTGGTCGCACATGGTACGCAACTATCTGCTCGGCGAGCGCGAGCCGGTCTCCGATCTGATGGCCTGGAACGCCGACGCCACCCGCATGCCCTATCGCATGCACTCGGAGTATCTCCGCGGGCTGTTCCTGGACAACGACCTCGCCGAGGGACGATTCATGGTCGATGGCCGCGCGATCAACCTCGCCGACATCCGGCTGCCGATCTTCGCGGTCGGTACCGAACGGGACCACGTGGCGCCCTGGCGCTCGGCCTACAAGATCACCACCCATCCGGCGGCCGAGGTGACCTTCCTGCTGACCTCCGGCGGCCACAACGCCGGGATCGTCAGCGAACCCGGTCATCCGCGCCGCCACTACCGGGTGTCGACCAAGGTTCCGGGCGACGTCTTCGTCGACCCGGCGGCCTGGGAAGCGGCGACGCCGGTGCAGGAGGGCTCCTGGTGGCCGGCGTGGCAGTCCTGGCTGGCGGCGCGCTCGGGGCCGGTGCAGCCGGCAACCCCGATCGTCCCGACGGGCAACGACCGCGTGGCGCTGCCGGACGCGCCGGGCAGCTACGTCCTGCAGCGCTGACGGGTTCGGACCCGCAGGCCGCGGACTTCGACCCGGCCGGCCTCGCCGGTGCAGGCCGGGACCGTGGTGCGGGTACCCGCTTCGAGCGAGATCAAACCAGCGCGCCCGTCCGTCAACGACTGATCGAGATTGAGGCGGCGACCGGCGCTCCCGCCATTGTGCCCGACAGGACCGTGCCATTGGCGCGGTCGGTTGCCGTCACAAGGAGACGATCGTCACGTCGCGAGATCAGTCCGGGCACGCGGTGGCCGGGCCGGGATGACCGAGCACGATGCCCGACATCGCGGCTGCGAGCAGGTGACGCCGGGAAAGGGCGGTTCGGTGGCGGTCGATGTGGTCGGCGGCAGATGGCTTACCGGCAGAAGCTGATCGAACCCTCGGCGCATACGCGGCTGCCGTCGATCCAGGTGACGCCCGACAGGTCGGCCCGGAAGAAATCGGCGCTGCGGAGTTTGGCACCGGTCAGGTCGGCGCCCCGCAGGTTCGCCGAGACCAGCCGCGCCCCGGCCAGGTCGGCGTCCTTGAACGAGGCGTTCTCGAGCTTGGCCTCGGTGAAGTCGGCGCCGCGCAGCCTGGCGGCATCGAAGATCGAACCGGTGAGGTCGGCACCGAGGAACCGGACCCGACCGGCCTCCAGCCGCGTGAAGTCGGTCCCGGCAAGCGTCGCCCGGTTGAAGCTGGCGTTGTCGAGACGGGCGCCGGTCAGGTCGATCCGCGCCAGGTCGTAGCGGTCGAAGTTGCACTGCCGCCAGTCGACGCCGGGCTGCGGCGGATCGGTGCACGCGGCCGAGGCCGTGCCCGCTGTCAGCAGGAGCAGGAGGGTCGCGGCGGCGCCGCGCAGCATGGATCGTCCGGGAGCTTTCATGGGCCGAAACCTAGCACGCGCTCGGCGATGGAACAGCGAAAGCGAATCACAATCGCGATCCACCGACCGTCCCTTCCCTTGGTCCGAACGGACCGCCGCGCCACCCGTCGGACCGGATGGGCCGATCCGGCGACGGACCGGTGCAGGTCCCGGGCGAGGAGCCCGTACCATGGACCGGGTCGAACCCTGCCGACGGCAGACCCGACAGTGGTGGGCGTCTCCGGGACTTTTGCCCCAGGGACTTTCGCCCTGCGGTCCCGGGGTCCACCATGGCCGGCGCGACGCCGGCCCCGTGACGTGGGGGTCGCCGGCCGGTCGGGCTTCCGTGCGCCGCATCGAGTGCTGCAGTGCGCGAATCGCCGGGTTTGTAGCGGCCATGCGATGGTCTATAACGGCCGCGTCGACCCGGCGGCGCCGGCGCGCTAGTTTCGGGATCGAGTGGCCGGGCCGGATCGGGGCCGCGCCGCGAGGGAATGTCGTGAAAGGGATCTGCCCGTGAGGGGGTTCGAATGAGCGCTGACCGTCGACCGTTGTCGCCGCATCTGCAGGTCTACAAGCCGCAGCTCACCAGCGTGCTGTCGATCTCGCATCGCATCACCGGGATCGCGCTGGCGGTGGGAACGCTGCTGCTGACCTGGTGGCTGATCGCCGCCGCTGCCGGCCCGGAGGCCTTCGCGGTGGTCCAGGAGTTCCTGGGCTCCTGGCTCGGCTACCTCATCCTGTTCGGCTTCAGCTATGCGCTGATGTATCACCTGTGCAACGGCATCCGGCATCTGTTCTGGGACGCCGGGTACGGCTTCGAGCTCGATACCGTCTACAAGTCCGGCTGGGCGACGGTGATCGCGTCGGTGGCGCTGACCGTGATCGCCTGGGCGGTCGCGATCGTGTCTGCCTGATCGCGCGGAGGAATCGGAAGATGGCAAGCAAATCGGTGCGTTCGATGCGCACGCCGCTGGCCCGGGTCCGCGGGCTCGGCTCGGCGAAGGAGGGCGTTCACCACTGGTGGGCGCAGCGCCTGACCGCGATCGCCCTGGTGCCACTGGTGCTGTGGTTCGTGATCTCGGTGGCCGGCATGCCCGGCATGGATCACGCCGCGGCCGCCGCCTGGGTCGGCTCGCCGCCGGTCACGGTGCTGCTGGTGCTGCTGGTCGCCGCGACCTTTTGGCACGCCCAGCTCGGTGTCCAGGTGGTGATCGAGGACTATGTCCATGGCGAGGGCTGCAAGCTTGTGGCCCTGATCGCCGTGAAGTTCGCGGCCGTCCTGCTGGCGGTCGCGGCGATCGTCGCGGTGCTGCGACTGGCGTTCGGAGGCTGAGGTCATGGAATCGTACAAGATCGTCGATCACGAATACGACGTGGTGGTGGTCGGTGCCGGCGGCGCCGGGCTGCGCGCCGCCCTCGGCATGTCTATGGAAGGCCTGAAGACCGCCTGCATCACCAAGGTGTTCCCGACCCGCAGCCACACCGTCGCCGCCCAGGGCGGCATCGGCGCCGCGCTCGACAACATGGGCGAGGGCGACAACTGGCGCTTCCACATGTACGACACGGTCAAGGGCTCCGACTGGCTCGGCGACCAGGACGCCATCGAGTACATGTGTCGCAACGCCATCCCGGCGGTGATCGAGCTCGAGCATTTCGGCGTGCCGTTCTCGCGCACCGACGAGGGCAAGATCTACCAGCGGCCGTTCGGCGGCCACACCCTGAACCAGGGCAAGGCGATGGCCAAGCGCGCCTGCGCCGCCGCCGACCGCACCGGCCACGCGATCCTGCACACCCTCTACCAGCAGTCGCTGCGCAACCACGCCGAGTTCTTCGTGGAGTATTTCGCGCTCGACCTGATCATGGACGACGACGGCGCCTGCCGCGGCGTCATGGCGCTGTGCCTGGAGGACGGCACCATCCACCGGTTCCGAGCCCACCAGACCGTGCTGGCGACCGGCGGCTACGGCCGCGCCTACTTCTCCTGCACCTCGGCGCATACCTGCACCGGCGACGGCAACGCCATGGTGCTGCGCGCCGGCCTGCCGTTGCAGGACATGGAGTTCGTGCAGTTCCACCCGACCGGCATCTACGGCGCCGGCTGCCTGATCACCGAGGGTGCGCGCGGCGAAGGCGGCTATCTCACCAACTCCGAGGGCGAGCGCTTCATGGAGCGCTACGCGCCGACCGCCAAGGACCTGGCGTCGCGCGACGTGGTCAGCCGGGCGATGACCATCGAGATCAACGAGGGTCGTGGCGTCGGTCCGAACAAGGACCACATCATGCTGCACCTGGAGCACCTGGACCCCGCGGTCCTGCACCAGCGGCTCCCCGGCATCTCCGAGACCGCCAAGGTGTTTGCCGGCGCCGAGGTCACCAAGGAGCCGATCCCGGTGCTGCCGACCGTGCACTACAACATGGGCGGCATCCCGACCAACTACCACGGCGAGGTGATCTCGCCGACCGCCGGCGACCCGGACCGGGTGGTGCCCGGCCTTATGGCGATCGGCGAGGCGGCCTGCGTGTCGGTGCACGGTGCCAACCGCCTCGGCACCAACTCGCTGCTCGACATCGTGGTGTTCGGCCGTGCCGCCGCCCACCGCGCCGCCGAGACCGTGAAGCCGGGCGAGGGCCACAAGCCGATGCCGGGCGACGCCAGCGAGAAGGCGATCGCGCGCCTCGACCGCATGCGCCAGGCCAAGGGCGACCTCAACGCCGGCGCCATCCGCCTCGACATGCAGCGCACCATGCAGACTCACGCCGCGGTGTTCCGCACCGACGAACTGATGCAGAACGGCCTGAAGAAGATCCATGAGGTCGCCGGCTCGATGGCCGATGTCGGCCTGCACGACCGCTCGCTGATCTGGAACTCCGACCTGGTCGAGGCGCTGGAGCTCGAGAACCTGGTCAGCCAGGCGATCGTGACCCTGACCTCGGCGTCGCTCCGCAAGGAAAGCCGCGGGGCCCACGCTCACGAGGACTTCCCGGACCGCGACGACGCGAACTGGATGAAGCACACCGTCATGTGGCTGGACGAGAAAAACCAGCACAAGGTGATGTACCGCGACGTTCACATGAACACGCTCTCGAACGAGGTGGAGAGCATCCCGCCGGTGGCGCGCGTCTACTGACGCGCCTGCCGACGCACCGCTCCCACCAGCAGACGGGGACCATCGATGGCCGAGTTCACCCTGCCCGCCAATTCCAAGGTCAAGATTGGCGACACCTACAAGGCGCCCGAGGGCGCCAAGCGCATCAAGAAGTTCAGGATCTATCGCTGGGACCCCGACAAGGGCGGCAACCCGCGGCTCGACACCTACGAACTCGACATGGACGACTGCGCGCCGATGGTTCTCGACGCGCTGATCAAGATCAAGAACGAGGTCGACACCACCCTGACCTTCCGGCGGTCCTGCCGCGAGGGCATCTGCGGGTCGTGCGCGATGAACATCGACGGGACCAACACGCTGGCCTGCCTCAAGCCGATCGAGGAGGTCGACGGCGACGTCGCCATCTACCCGCTGCCGCACATGCCGGTGATCAAGGACCTGGTCCCGGACCTGACCGTGCCCTACACCCAGCTCGCCTCGGTGGAGCCCTGGCTGCAGGCCGACACCCCGCCGTCGCCGACCGAGGAACGCCGGCAGAGCCCGGAGGAGCGCGAGAAGCTCGACGGGCTGTGGGAGTGCGTGCTGTGCTTCTGCTGCACGACATCGTGCCCGAGCTACTGGTGGAACGGCGACCGCTACCTGGGCCCGGCGGTGCTGCTGCAGGCCTATCGCTGGATCGCCGACAGCCGCGACGAATACACCGGCGAGCGGCTCGACGCGCTCGAGGACCCGTTCCGACTGTACCGCTGCCACACCATCATGAACTGCACCAAGACCTGCCCGAAGGGCCTGAACCCGGCGAAGGCGATCGCCGAGATCAAGAAGCTCATGGTGATGCGGCAGTAGCCTCGCCCGCCTGTCGCTCTGCGGGTTCCGGCTCGACCGCGCCACGGCGCGTCGGTCCGGAATGCTGAATGAAGGGGCGCAACCACACACTGGCGCCATCCCGGGCAACCCCGGGCTTGATCCGGGGATGACCGTGGATCCGCCCGCCGGTTTCCTGCCCGCTTTCGCCCTCCGATTGCCATCCTTTCGCCCGCTGGCTATGGTCGCCTCGCCGTCCGTTGCCCTCCGGACGAAAGGACCGACCATGCCCCGCAAGCACGCTCTACCCGGCCTCCTGATCCTCGCCGCCCTCGCCCTGCCGGCGGCCCCGGCCTGGGCCCAGAATGCCGTCCCGGCCATCGAGTCGGATGGCGTCGAGACCGCGATCGAGCGCCAGGGCCCGGCCGACGACGAGGTGACGCTGGAGCTCTCTGTCGAGGACTGGGTCGAGACCAGGACCGCCACGGTTCGTGTCGGCGCCGACCTGGCCATCGAATCCGGCCGCTTCGGGGCCGCCCGCCAGGAGCTGGTCGACACCCTGCAGGGCTTCGGCACCGGTGCCGAGTGGCGGATCGTCGATTTCGGCAAGCTCGGCGACGACGCCGGCTTCGAGCGCTGGCGGCTGGTCGCCGAGGCGCGGGTGCCGGAGGCGACGCTGGCCGAGCTTGCCGGCAAGACCAAGGACGCCACCAGGCCCGGCCGGGCACTGTCGGTCGCCGCGATCGACTACACCCCGACCCTGGCCGAGCGCGAGGCGGTGCTCGACCGCCTGCGGGCCCGGGTCTACGACCGGGTCGCCGCCGAGATCGCGGCGCTGAACAAGGCGTTCCCGGCCCGCAGGTTCCGGGTCCGCAGCCTGACGATGGGCACCATGCATCGGCCGATGCCGCAGATGATGACCATGGCGCGGGCCGAAAGCGCCGGCTCGGCCAAGATGGCCGACATGGGCGGCGGGCTGGCCGGTGCCGAGAAGGCCGAGCTGACGGCGCGGGCGACTCTGGCCGCGACGGTGCCGGTCGACTGACAGCAACGGGAGAAGCAGGATGTCCGGGAAGGTTCTGATCGTGACCGGCGGGTCGCGCGGTATCGGCGCCGCTGTGTGCCGCCGCGCCGCCGCCGACGGCTGGGACGTGGCGGTGAACTACGCCGGCAACGCCGAGGCCGCCGAGAGCACAGCCAAGGCGGTCCGCGACGCCGGCCGCCGGGCGATCACGGTTCAGGGCGACATGGCCGAGGAGCCCGACATCCTGCGGCTGTTCGAGACCGCCGAGCGCGAGCTCGGGCCGATCGGCGGGCTGGTCGCCAATGCCGGCATCACCGGCTCGATCACCCGGGTCGAGGACATGACCACCGACGCCATGCGGGCCGTCGTCGGCCTCAACGTGATCGGGCTGATGATCGCCAACCGCGAGGCGGTGCGCCGGCTGTCGACCAAGCGCGGCGGCCAGGGCGGCCCGATCGTGAACCTGTCGTCGATCGCGCCGCGCGTCGGCTCGCCCAACGAGTTCGTGCACTACGCCGCGTCCAAGGGCGCGGTCGACGCCTGGACCCTGGGCCTCGGCCGCGAGGTCGCCGGCGAGGGCATCCGGGTGAACGCGGTGGCGCCGGGCATGATCGACACCGACATCCACGCCACCGCCGGCGCCCCGGACCGGGCACAGCGGCTGGGTGCCACGGTGCCGATCGGCCGCGCCGGCACCGCCAAGGAGGTCGCCGAGGCCATCGTCTGGCTGCTGTCGGACGCCGCCCGTTACTGTGTCGGAACGGTCCTGAACGTCAATGGCGGTCGCTGAGGCCGATCCCCCCGCGCCTGACGCGGGGCCGCTCGCCCGTTACCGTTCGCGGCTCGCGTCGGGCGATCTGAAGGGCGATCCCGAGCAGGAGGCCGTGACCGCCCGCCTGGACGATCTGGCACGGACGGTCGACGGCTGGCAGGCGCGGTCGGCCTCGTCCGGGGGCTGGCTGTCCAAGCTCGGGCTGCGGCGCTCGAAAGACGCCGCCGCCCCGACCGGCCTGTACCTGTTCGGCCCGGTCGGGCGCGGCAAGTCCATGCTGATGGACCTGTTCTTCGAGGCCGCCCCGGTCGTCGCCAAGCGCCGGGTGCACTTCCACGAGTTCATGCAGGAGGTGCACGGCCTGATCCACCGGTTCCGCCAGCAGGGCGAGGCCGGCGACTCGCCGATTCTCGAGGCTGCCGTGGCCGTGGCCGACCAGGTCTCGCTGCTGTGCTTCGACGAGATGGAGGTGCGGGACATCGCCGACGCGATGATCCTGGCGCGGCTGTTCACCGCCCTGTTCGAGCGCGGTGTGGTTGTCGTTGCGACATCGAACCGGCCCCCCGACGACCTGTATAAGGGCGGCCTGCATCGCGACCGTTTCCTGCCGTTCATCGAACTGCTGAAGGAGCGGCTCGACGTCGCCGACCTGGGCGATGGCGTCGACTACCGGCGCGACCGGCTGGCCGGCGAGACGCTGTTCTTCACGCCGGCCGACGCCAGCGCCAGGGCGGCCCTCGACCGGCTGTTCGGCGAACTCGCCGGCGGCGCCGGGCCGGAGCCTGACAGCGTGCTGGTGCTCGGCCGCGAACTCGAGGTCGCTCGCGCCGCGAAGGGCGTGGCGCGGTTCTCCTTCGAGGAGCTGTGCGGCCGACCGCTCGGGCCGGCCGACTTCCTGGCGATCGCCCGGCGTTACCGGGCGGTGCTGATCGACGAGGTTCCGGTGATGACCGACGCGATCCGCGACCGCGCCCGGCGCTTCATGATGCTGATCGACGCCCTGTACGAACGCCGGGTGTCGCTGGTGTGCTCGGCCCAGGCCGATGCGGACAAGCTCTACGCCGGCTCCGACTGGGGCTTCGAGTTCGACCGCACGGTGTCGCGGCTGATGGAGATGCGCTCGGCCGACTACTTCGCCGAGCCGCACCGGCCGTAGGCAGGTCAGGCGACCCGGCGGCGCGGCGCCTTTCCATCAGGTCGTCGATGCGGATGCCGTGTTGCCGCGAACGGCTGCCTTGAGCACCGCCAGCCGATTGTCAGGCGGGTTGGCAAGGTCGGCTACGGGTTGCAACGCGCCGGGGTTGCGACCCTCAGAGCCCCTCGTTGAAGTCGTCGAGCAGGGTGGCGATCCGGGTTTCGTCGGCCTGGTCCATGATGGCGCGGGCGCGCTGCGTGGCGGGACCGGCGGCGAGCCGGCGGATGCGCTGCTTGACCCGCGGCAGGGCGGTGGCTGCCATCGACAGTTCGCGCACGCCGAGCCCGATGAGCAACGGCGCGTAGCGCGGGTCGCCGGCGATCTCGCCGCAGACGCTGACCGGGATGGCGTTGCGCAGGGCGGCCTCGACGGTGAACTGGATCAGCCGCAGCAGTGCCGGGTGCAGTGGGTTGTAGAGGTCGGCCACCTGTTCGTCGCCGCGATCGATGGCGAGGGTGTACATGGTCAGGTCGTTGGTGCCGAGCGCCATGAACTCGCATTCGCGGGCCAGGGCGTCGGCGGTCAGCGCCGCCGCCGGCACCTCGATCATGATGCCGATCGGCGGAATCGGTCTTGCGATCCGGACCTTGCGGCGCTTCAGCCGGTTCACGACCCGGGCCAGGATGGTCCGCACCGCCCGCACCTGGCTGATCGACGAGATCATCGGCAGCAGGATCCGCACCGGCCCATGCGCGCCGACCCGCAGGATCGCGGCGAGCTGGGTTTCCAGCAGCTTCGGCTCCTTGAGCGCCAGCCGGATCGCCCGCAGGCCGAGCGCCGGGTTGGCGGATTCGGCGATGCGCTCGCCCAGCGCCGTCGCCAGCTTCTCGCCGCCCACGTCCAGGGTCCGGATGGTCACCGGCCGGCCCTGCATGGATTCCACGACCTGGCGCAGCGAGGCGTACTGCTCGTCCTCGCTCGGCAGGTCCGGACGGTTCATGAACAGGAACTCGGTGCGCAGCAGGCCGATGCCTTCGGCGCCCCCCTGGTGGGCGGTCTCCAGGTCGCGCGGCAGCTCCAGATTGGCCTGCAGGGCGATGCGCACACCGTCGGTGGTGGTCGCCGGCATCGACCGCAGCCGGGCCAACTGGCGCTCCAGGCGTTTGCGGGCCTCGGCCTTGCGGCGATACTCGGCCAGCGTATCGGCATCGGGATCGACGATGATGCGGCCGGCATCGCCGTCGACGATCAGGCGCACCCCGGACCGGACCCTTGCCGATACCGCCGGCACCCCCAGGACCGCCGGGATTCCCATGGAACGCGCCATGATCGCGGTGTGGCTGTCGGCACCGCCGAGCGCGGTGGCGAATCCGCCGACCAGGGCCGGGTCCATCAGCGCCGTGTCGGCCGGGCTGAGCTCCTCGGCCACCACGATGGTACCGGGCGTGAGGAGCGAAAAGGCGTGATAGGGGGTGGCGGTCAGGTGCCGCAGAATGCGGTCGCCGACCTCGCGGATGTCCTGGCCGCGGGACGCCAGGTAGGCGTCTCCGACCGCCTCCAGGCCGCGAACCAGTTCGCCGACAACGGTCTGCACCGCGGCCTCGGCATTGACAAGACGGGTCCGGATGGCTGCTTCCACGCCACCGGCGAGCCGGCTCGAATCCAGCATCGCGGCGTGCGCGTCGAGCAGCGGACCGAGCTCACCCAGCACCGACTCCGGCAGCGCCTCGGCCTTGCGACGCAGCTTGCGGATCTGCCGGCGCGCCTTGGCGAGCGCCGCGTTGAAGCGGTTGACCTCGGACTCCAGGGCATGCGCCTCGACCGTGAACTCCGGCACCTGGGCGATGCCGCCTTCCAGCACATAGGCCGGACCGATGGCGATGCCGCCGGATACCCCGATGCCCTCGAGCGACAGCGGCCGGTCGCCACGGCGACCCGTGGACTCAGTCTTCATCGAACTTGCCGTCGACCAGTGCGGCGATCGCCTCCACCGCGGCTTCGGACTGGTGTCCGTCGGCGGTCACCTCGATGGAGCTTCCCGGTGCCGCGGCCAGCATCATCAGGCCCATGATCGACCGGCCCGACACCGCCTGGCCGTCCTTGTGGACCGTGACCTCGGCGTCGAACGAGCCGGCGCACTGCACGAACTTCGCGGCCGCACGCGCATGCAGGCCGCGCTTGTTGGTGATCAGCAGGATCCGGCGTGCCGTCATCGGGGCAGTCTCACTCGCGCGGCCGGCGGGCCGCTCCGTCCTGCGACGCAGCTCATGTCACCGTCCGGTGCCGCCGAGAACTTCGGAGGCAATCGAGATGTATTTGCGGCCGGCGTCGCGGGCCGCCGCCGCGGCTTCGGCCAGGGTGCCACCGATCCGGGCGCTGGCCAGCTTGATCAGCATCGGCAGGTTGACACCGGCGATCACCTCGACGCCGGGCCGGTCCAGGATCGAGATCGCCAGGTTCGACGGCGTGCCGCCGAACATATCGGTCAGCACCACCACCCCGCGCCCGGCGTCCATGGCGTCGACCCGCTCAAGGATCTCACGCCGGCGCTGCTCCATGTCGTCTTCCGGACCGATGCACACGGTGGCGATCGCTTTCTGCGGGCCCACGACGTGTTCCATGACCTGCCTGAATTCTTCGGCGAGCCGGCCATGCGTCACCAGCACCAGGCCGATCACCGGATCCCCGGCCTCGGCCTCAGTCATTCCCATGATCGTCAGCCATTGCTCGCCTCTTCGATCGTCGGCCGCTCCCCCTCACCCGCCGTCGCCGGCAGGTCACGATGCCTGAGCGTGACAGGAGTGCCGAGGCTCTTCAACCACGCCGCCAAGCGCTCGGCCGTCACCACCGAGCGGTGCTTGCCGCCGGTGCATCCGACGGCGATCGTCAGATAGCTCTTACCCTCGCGCTCATAGCGCGGCAGCAGGTGTTGCAGCAACGCCTGCAGGTGCTCCAGGAACGGCGCGAAGTCCGGATCGCCGTCGACATAGGCGGCGACGGCCGGGTCGCGTCCGTCACGCGGCCGCAGTTCGTCGACATAGTGCGGGTTCTCCAGGAACCTCACGTCGAAGACCAGGTCGGCTTCGCGCGGCAGGCCGCCGCGAAACGCGAACGACAGCACGGTTACCGTCATGCGCCGCGTGCTGTCGACGGCCAGCGCCGCGACCAGACTCTGGCGGAATGCCGCGAGCGTCAGCGCCGTGGTGTCGATGACCACGTCGGCGGCCTCGCGCAGCGGCATCATGATCTCGCGCTCGATCCGGATGCCGTCCGCGACCGGCCGGTCGGTGGCCAGCGGATGCCGTCGGCGGGTCTCGGTGAAGCGCCGGATCAGCACGGCGTCGTCGCAGTCGAGATACACCACGCGGAGATCGAGGTCGGGCCGGGCCCGCAGCGCGGCCAACTGGTCGAGCAGGAGTTGCCGGTCGAACCCGCGGGTCCGCAGGTCGACGCCGACCGCGACCTGCGGCGCGCCGGACGGCCCGGTACCGGCGCCACCGACGCCGTGGCCCGCGGCCAGCAGCAAGGGCATCAGGGACAGTGGCAGGTTGTCGACCGCCTCGAAGCCCTCGTCCTCCAGGATCTTGAGCGCGGAGGTCCGGCCGGCGCCGCTGAGGCCGGTAACCAGCGCCACCAGAACGCGACCGTCCCCGAGGGGCCGGGATGCCGCATCGTCCCGCGTCATTCGCCGGTCACCATGCGTACCGCCAGCCGTACCTTGGCCGGCGTCGAGGCTTCGAAGGCGGCCAGCATGATCAGCGGGATCGACACCCCGGCGTGGGTCCAGCGCCCGGGCTCCGGCATTCTCGGGACCTGTTCCGGCGCGACCAGGTCCACGACCAGGACCAGGGGCGCGCGCGCCACGCTGGGGGTGGTGACGATGCCGATCCCGCGGACCTCGAGCCGGTTGCGCAGCGCCTCGGGCGCCCGTGCCACCAGCCGGTCACCCTCGCGCACCAGTTCGGTCCGGTCGTCCGAGACCAGCCCGGCGCCGGCGTCGATCAGGCGTAGCGCCACGTCGGACTTGCCGGCACCCGACGGCCCGCGCAGCAGCACCGCCCGGCCGTCGATCGCCACCGTAGTACCCCAGATCGTCTCCATGGCAGGCAGAATGGCGGCAGGGCGACGGCTGTCAACGGCCATCGCCCGAAGCAGCACGGCCGGTCGGCTGCAGCGCGCGCCGCCCGGCATCTGTCACATCCTCGATCAGGGCGCCGAGCGCGTCGGCATTGGACCGCCCGGATGCCGCGACCAGCCGCCGGGAGCGCTCGGCGAGTGCCTGGAACCTGAGGTTCTCGGCAGAGGAAACCAGGCCTTCCGCCAGCGAACGCATGGCGTCGCGGTCGTTGCGATCGACCTTGGTCAGTCGGTTCAGCAACTCGCCGACCCGTTCGACGTTCTCGTCGCCGTCGGCGTGGCCGGGTCCGTCGTCGCCCGCGCGCCGCGGGCCGGATTCGGTCGCCGGCGTGCCGGCTGCTCCCGGATTGCCGCCCCAGTGCTCCAGGACTCTCTGCAGCTTCGCGCGCTCGAGCGGCTTGGTCAGGAAGTCGTTCATGCCGGCATCGAGGCAGGCCTTGAGGTCCTCGCGCGAGGCGTAGGCGGTCAGGGCGATGATCGGGATCGAGGCCGCGGGCCCGCCCATGGCCCGGATCGCCCGGGTCGCGGCCAGCCCGTCCATCACCGGCATCTGCACGTCCATCAGCACGATGTCGAAGGGTGCATCGAGGACCGCGTCGACCGCGTGCTGACCGTCGGTTACCACGTGGACGATATGCTTCGCCTGCTCGAGCGTGGCCTGCAGTACCTCGGCGTTCAGGGCGACGTCCTCGGCCACCAGAACCCGCAGGGGCCTTTCGACCATGGCACCCGACCGCCGCGAGTCGCGATCCGCATCCGCATCCGACGGCAGCACGGCCTCGCCCGCGGGAATCCGGGCCGTGACCGTGGTTCCCTCGCCCGCGATGCTCTTCACCGTCATCTCGCCGTCCATAGCCTCCACCAGCATGCGGCCTATCGCCAGACCGAGCCCGGTTCCGCCAAAGCCGACATGATCGCCCTGGGCGAACGGGCTGAACAACCGGCTTCGGTCGTCGTCGTTCATGCCGATCCCCGTGCCGGCGACGGCGACCACCAGTTCACCCGACCCGGCGTCCGGCCCCGCGGTGTAGTGCAGAGCGATAGTCACCCGGCCGGCGTCGCTGAACTTGACCGCGCTGCCCAGCAGGTTCAGGAGCATCTGCTGCAATCGTGCCGGGTCGACGTCGACGGCCGCGGGCAGCGACTCCGCGACGTCGATCGTGCAGGCCAGGCCTTTGGCCTCGAGCTGCGGCAACAGCAGCTCCCGACAGTTCTTGGTAAGCCTGCGCATGTCGACCGGCTGCCGGGCGAGTGCGATGTCGCCGGCGTCGAGCTTCGCGAAGTCCAGGATGTCGTCGACGACCCGCAGCAGGCCCTGGGCGGCATTGCGGACCTGGTAGGCGCAACGCCGCTGGTAATTGTCGAGGTTGGAATCGCACAGCAGGTCGACGAATCCCGTCACCGCGTTCATCGGGGTGCGGATCTCATGGCTCATCGACGCCAGGAACCGGGTCTGCGCCTCGGTGGCGGAACGGGCCCGCGCCCCGGTCTGGCGCAAGTCGTCCTCCAGCATCCGCCGTCGCCAGTCCCGCTCGAGCAGAATGCCCAGAACCAGGACACCGGCGATATTGCCGGCGAGCACCAGCCACCACGCCCTGGACAGCAGATGCAGCCCGGTCCGCCAGTCGGGAAACGCGAAGGCGGAAGCAAACGCGCACACGGACCCGATCACGGCCAGGCCGAGAAGCCAGCCCAAAGTCGGCCTGCGGCCGCTGCGGCGCAGATGATGCCATGCAAGTGTTCCGGCGGCCGCGTAGATCGCCAGGCCGATCATCCCGGCGCCGGCGCCGCCGATCCACCATCGGACCGCACAACCGATCGCCGCCGTCACGATCGCCGCGACCGGGCCGCCGTAGACACCAGCCAGCATTGCTGGCCCGCCGCGCGGGTCGATGGCGACCCCGGGCAGGATCGCGATGGGGTCGAGCATGGCCAAGGCGACGGTAGCGCCGAACAGCAGGCCCATGACCAGCGACCGCCGCCAGCCCGGCGTGTCGCGCAGGCGGTTCAGCTGCAGCATCGACGTGCCGAGCGCCACCAGGGCCAGCACCCCGACGCCGTGCAGTATCGAAAGCGCTGGTGTCGCGGCTGCGCCGAGCATGGCCGGTCGGTTCCCTCTCCAAGAGAGCCACCCTCGGTCAGCGCCCGTTAAAGTTCCGTTAGCGCGCCGGCGATGCCAGGGGCAGTCGGACCAGGAAGCGGGCGCCGATCACCTCGCCCCGGGCCGAACGGCGGTTCTCGGCCCGGATCGTGCCACCGTGCGCCTCGATGATCTGCTTGGAGATCGACAGGCCGAGCCCGGAGTGGGTCCCGAACTTCTCGCCTTCCAGGCGCTCGGAGTAGAACCGGTCGAACACTGCCTGAATCTTGCCTTCGGGCAGGCCCGGGCCGTCGTCCTCGACGATGATCGCGAGCTGATCGCCGTCGCGCCGGGCGCGCAGCCGGATGGTGCCGTCGGGTGGCGAGAAGCTGCGGGCGTTTTCGATCAGGTTGCGCAGGACCTGCACCAGGCGGCCCTCCTGGCCGGCGACCACCAGCGCGCCGGCGTCCTCGACCTCGGCTAGCACCGCCGGACCGCCGCGATCCTCCGCGGTCGCGGCATAGACCTCGGCCAGCGCGGAGAGCATCTGTCCGACGTCGACCGCGCTGCGGTCCTCGCGCGACAGCTCGGCGTCGACGCGCGAGGCATCGGAGATGTCGGAAATCAGGCGGTTCAACCGCGTGACATCGTCGACGATCACCGCCATCAGGCGCTGCCGGCGTTCCGGGTCGTCGACCCGCGTCGCGGTTTCGACGGCGCTGCGCAGCGAGGTGAGCGGATTCTTGATCTCGTGCGCGACATCGGCGGCGAACCGCTCGATGGCGTCCATGCGCGCCCACAGGTCCTCGGTCATCGCCTTCAGCGAGCGCGACAGGTCGCCGATCTCGTCGCGGCGTCGGCCGAAGTCGGGGATCGTCTGGCGCCGGCTGTGGCTGGCCCGCACCGCCTCGGCCGCGGTCGCCAGCCGCTGGATCGGCCGGGTGATCGTACCGGCCAGATAAAGCGACAGTAGGATGGTGATGCCGAGGGTGAGCGCGAAAATGCCGAGGATCTCGAACCGGACCTCGCGCACCGCGGTGTCGATATCCTCGCCCTCGACCGACAGCATCAGCGCGCCCAGCACCTGCTTGTAGCGCTGCACCGGCACCGCCACCGACAGGAACAGCCCGCCAGCCTCGGTCGCCCGCACCTTGCGGATGACGGTGCCGCCGAGCGCCAGGCGGACATCCTCGAACAGCGCCTCGGGCCCGGTGACCTCGTTCCAGACCGGCAGCTCGGAGCGGCGTGGCAGCCAGTTGACGATGCGCTCGTAGACCCGGTTGGCGAAGCGCTGCAGCGGGTCGGGCTCCGGCGGCGGCAGGGGCTGGATCCGGACGGTGCCGCCGGGGCCGGTCAGCATCCGGCTGTCGGCGATCAGCCGCCCCTCGCCACCGTAGATGCGAATGCGCGAGGCCAGCACACCGGACAGCACGCGCACGATGCGCCGGACCCGTTCGGTGATGAGCCCCGGATCCACGGTGGCGTCGCTGTCGACGGCGAGCTCGGCGACCGCCCGGGCCATGACCTCGGCCTGCCTGTCGAGGGCGTCGAGTTCACCGCGGATCAGGCTGTTCTGGTAGCGGTCCAGGTACAGCACACCGATGAACAGGATCGCCACCGACAGCAGGTTGATCGCCAGGATGCGGATGGTCAGCCCGGAGATCCGGGAGCCGAGTTTTCGGCGGGCCGCCTTCAATCGCGGCATCTTCCGAGCCGCCGCCGACGGAGCCGCCGCCGACGGAGCCGCCGCCGACGGAGCCGCCGCCGACGGGGCCGCCGCCGACGGGGCCGCCGCCGACGGGGCCGACGCCGTCAGGGAAGGGCCGTCCAGGGATGGCTCCCCCGGGTGTCGTGTGGTTGTGGAAGGCGCGGCGTCGCGCTCCGCTCTCAGCGTGTCGGACGCCCGCACCCCGTCATCCCTTCGTCGCTGCGCTTCGGAACCCGCTCATGCGGGTTCACGATAGCGGTAGCCGATTCCGTAGAGGGTTTCGATCTCGTTGAAGGCGTCGTCGGCGGCCTTGAACTTCTTGCGCACCCGCTTGATGTGACTGTCGATGGTGCGGTCGTCGACATAGACGCTGTCGCCGTAGGCCGCATCCATGAGCATGTCGCGGTTCTTCACGTGGCCCGGCCGCGAGGCGAGGGCGCGCAGGATCAGGAATTCGGTGACCGTCAGCGCCACCGCCTTGCTCTTCCAGGTGCACATGTGACGGGCGCCGTCCAGTACCAGGTCGCCACGGGTGATGGTGGCGTCTGAGGTCGGGTTGGCTTCGTCGGCGGCCAGGTCCTGGCGGCGCAGCAGCGCCCGGATCCGCTCGATCAGCAGGCGCTGGGAGAACGGCTTCTTGATGTAGTCGTCGGCGCCCATGCGCAGGCCGAGAACCTCGTCGACCTCGTCGTCCTTGGAGGTCAGGAAAATCACCGGCACCGCGCTGGTCTTGCGCAGCCGCTGCAGCAATTCCATGCCGTCGAGCCGCGGCATCTTGATGTCCAGCACTGCCAGGTCGACCGGGCGCTGGGTAAGGCCGCGCAGCGCCTCCTCGCCGTCCTTGTAGGTCCGGACGTCGAAGCCTTCGGCCTCGAGCGCCATCGTCACCGAGGTCAGGATGTTCTGGTCGTCGTCGACCAGCGCAATGGTGTTCGCCATGAGACCGCCCCTTCTCCAGTGCGCGCGGTAACCCGCTACGCGTACCGCACCCACTTGAGGGTTGTTTCGGGCGTCGCTGAGGCCCGAATAAGGCACAATATAGGGAGTGTGCCGCGGCATTGCCCCAATGAACCGTCACGGAACCGCAATCAGCAGGTGATTCGATGAACGACACGGCTTCCCCAACCGCTTCGCCCGGGGCCGTTGTCCGCGGCCTGATGCGGGTCGCCGACCGCGCGACGCTCGCCACCACGCTCGCCACCACGCTCGGCAGCGACGAGGCCGGGCACGGCGGTGGCTCGCCCTACGCCTCGCTGGTGCTGCTGGCGGTCGATCACGACGCCTCGCCGCTGCTGCTGGTATCCACCCTCGCCGAACATACCCGCAACCTGCTGGCCGATCCGCGCGCCGCCATCCTGGTCGACGGCACCGCCGGGCTCGACGAGCCGCTGACCGGCGCCCGCGCCACGGTGCTCGGCCGGTTCGCGCGCGACGACGATCCCGAGCGCCGGGCGCGCTATCTGCGCCGGCACCCGTCGGCCGCCGGCTATGCCGGCTTCGGCGATTTCGCGATCTGGCGGATGACGGTCGAGCGCGCGCATCTGGTGGCGGGTTTCGGGCGCATTCACTGGATGGGCGCCGGCGCCGTCCTCGGCGAGGCCGGCCTGCCGTTGGCGGCCCGCGAAGCCGATGTCGTCGAGCACATGAACGCCGACCATGCCGACGCCGTGCAGCTCTATGCCCAGGTGTTGCTGGGACTGGACGGCGACGGCTGGGTGATGACCGGCTGCGACGCCGAGGGCGCCGACCTGCGCCAGGGCGGCCGGGTCGCCCGGCTGCCGTTCGACGAACCGGTGCGCGACGCGGAGCAGGCCCGGGCGCAACTGGTGAAGCTGGTCAAACGGGCGCGGGCCGGTGGTTGATCCGGCTCTCGCTGATCGCCGGTCGCGGAAGACCCGGCGCGGTCGTCTCTCGTCTGTTTACCGGGGGCGCAGTTGAAGGCGGATCCCGTGTTTCGCCTCAAAACTTGAAGATCCTGGGGGAGCCGCATATATTTCTCCGTAAGGAGATGTGCGATGTTGCCTCCGATTACCAGTCCGATACCGGCGACCTCACCGACTGCGGCGGTGGTCGCGCCGCGCCCGGTGACGCAGGAGCCGGGTAACGGACGGGCACGCAACATCACCGCGCGTGCGGTGGACAGCAACGACGACGTCGACGCGACCGAGGAAGACAGCCAGAACGCCCGGAACCAGCGGGTCGAGGGCAAGCGCCAGTCGTCGTCTTTCCATCGTTCCTTCGGGTTCCTCGGCCAGTACGTCGATCTCCTGGTCTGAATCCACCCGTCCTCGATGTCCCGGCACCACCTTGGCTTGCGGCGCCCCGCCGGCGGCGGCACAGTGGCCGGATGAGTGATTCCGACGTTCCCGCCGATGGGCCGCCACCTGAGCGCCCGCCGCCTGATCGCCCGCTTGGGCCGGTCAGCCGCCGCATCCCGCCCGGCGAGGACCGCGAGCGTCTGGTCTGCGATTCCTGTGGCTTCATCAATTACGTCAACCCGAAGATCGTGGTCGGCGCGGTCGCCCTGTGGGAGGGCCGGATCCTGCTGTGCCGCCGGGCGATCGAGCCGCGCGACGGCTGGTGGACGCTGCCGGCCGGCTACATGGAGGAGCGCGAGACCACGATCGAGGGTGCCCGGCGCGAGGCCTGGGAGGAGGCGTATGCCCGCATCGAGATCGATGCGCTGATCGGCGTCTACAACATCCCGCGCATCAGCCAGGTGCACATGATCTACCGTGCCCGGCTGTTGTCCCCGGATGTCGCCGCCGGCCCGGAGAGCCGCGAGGTCGGGCTGTTCGAGTGGGACGATATCCCCTGGGACCACATCGCGTTCCCGAGCGTGCATTGGGCGCTCGGCCACTGGCGCGAGACCCGCGGGATGACCGGATTCCCGCCCTTCGGCGAGCCGCCCGAGGGGCTCTGAACCGACTGCCTCAGCGACCCAGGTAGCCGCCCCAGGCGAACCAGTAGGACACATGGCCGGGCAGCCGGGCCAGCCGGGCGCCGTCCGGCGCCGCCAGGGCGTCCTCGGTGACCGCCCAGTCGACGCCGCCGGTGGCGAGCGTGCCCGGCGTCGTACCCTTGGCGAATTCCCGGTCGCCGCGGCGATAGGCCCGCACCGTGCGGGTCCCGGCGTCACCGACCAGCACCACGGTCTCCAGACCGACCGCGTCGTTGATCACCGCACCGCCCGCGAAGTCGGCCAGCGGCCAGGCCTTCGCACCGCCCGCCACCCGCACCCCGAACACGAAGTCCTTCGGCCCGCGTGGCGTGTCGGGCACGACGGCGGCCGGGAACATCAGTCCGGGACTGGCGAAGTAGTCGCGGTAGACCACCCCGGAGCCGTAGTCGCGGTCGAAGCCGGTGTCGAGCGACAGCACCGTGGTCCGCGGGTTGGCTGCCCGCCACGCCGACCAGCTGGTGATCGCGACCGGCCGGATCGCCAGCGCGATGCCGCCGCCACGCAGCGGGCCGGATACCGGCCGGCCGGTGAACTGGTTCCACAGGCTGTCGGTCTGGCGGTCGAACATCAGCTTGTTGGAGCGGTACAGCAGGCCGGAGGAGCCGAACACCAGCGGCTCGTCTCGGCCTTCGAGCGTGGTCTCGAACAGGATGCCCGCGCCGCACAGCGTGCAGTAGGCGAGCGCCACAGGCACCCCGCCGACCAGGTCGTTTAACATCTCGTGCCAGCCCATGATGCGCAGCGGATAGGCGCGCGCGTCGCCGGCGATCGCCACCCCGAACACTAGGTCGTCGCCCCGCAGCCAGTCGGCTTGCGACCCCGGGATCATGGCGGGGTGGTCGAGCGACGGGATGCGCCTGCTGCCACAGCATGGCGTCGAACCAGGTCGCGGCCTCGCTGCCGGTAACCGCCCGGAAGGCGAACGGCGTCTCCACGGTCACGTCGCGCCGGTAGCGCAGCGCCAGCACCAGCGTCGCCGCCACGTCCGGGTCGCCGCGGGCCGCCAGCCGGCCGAGCGCGTCCAGCCGCGAAGTGCCGTTGCCGAACAGTGCCTGTTCGCTGAGCCGGGCGACCGTTTCGTCGGGCATCGGCTGCGGGGTCCCCGGATCGGCGGCGGCAACCGGGGCGGCGGGCAGGCCGATTACGACCAGCAGCAGGATCAGTAGGCGGCGCATGGCGGCAGGATAGCCGATGCCGATGCCGGCGGCGCCGCTCCGGCGCTCCCGTTCACCGGATGGTGTCCGACCGTTACACCCTGGTTACCGCCCGCCGCAGCTCGGGCAGTCGGGGCGGCGCTTGTACCGGACTTCCTGCATCGATGCCGACAGCGCGTCGTACAGCATCAGCCGGCCGGCCAGCGGCTCGCCGAGGCCGAGGATCAGCTTCAGGGTCTCGACCGCCTCCAGGGTGCCGATTACGCCGGCGACGGCGCCGAGGATGCCGGCCTCCTCGCAGCGTGGGGTCAGCGACGGGTCCGGGGTCTCCGGGAACAGGCAGCGGTAGCAGGGCCGGCCATCGCCCGGGATGACGGTGGTGAGCTGGCCCTCGAAGCGCGACAGCGCGCCCATCACCAGCGGCACCCCGGCGGCCAGGCAGGTATCGTTCAGCAGGTAGCGGGTCTCGAAGTTGTCGGAGCCGTCGACCACCGCGTCGCAGCCGGCCACCAGCCCGGCGGCATTGCGCCCGGTCAACCGCTTGCGATGGGTCACGAACCGGATTCCGGGATTGATGCGCGACAGGGTTTCGACGGCGGAGTCGACCTTCGGGTGCCCGACGGATTCGGTGGCGTGCACGATCTGGCGCTGCAGGTTGGTCAGGTCGACCGTGTCGTCGTCGACCAGCACCAGGGTGCCGACACCGGCGGCCGCCAGGTACATCGAGACCGGCGCCCCCAGGCCGCCGGCTCCCAGGATCAGCACCCGGGCCTCGAGCAGCCTGGCCTGGCCCTCCTCGCCGACCTCGTCGAGGATCAGGTGGCGGGCATAGCGGTGAAACTCGGTCTCGGAAAGTTCGCGCATCGGCGCCTCGCCTTCGATGTCCAACCGTAAACAGGTGGGGGCGCCGTCCGGTTGCGCCAATCGATGTCAGAGTCCGGTCGAGCCGAAGCCCCCGGCACCGCGGTCGGTTTTATCGAGCGTCGCGACCTCGTCCCAGGCGACCCGGGCGACCGGGGCCACCACCATCTGGGCGATCCGGTCGCCGCGCGCCACCGTGAACGGCTCCTGGCCGTGGTTGATCAGCAGCACCTGCAGTTCGCCGCGGTAGTCGCTGTCGACGGTGCCGGGCGCGTTGACCATGGCGACGCCGTGGCGCCGGGCCAGGCCGGAGCGCGCCCGCACCTGGGCCTCGTAGCCGGCGGGCAGGGCGATGGCGATGCCGGTCGATATCGCCGCGCGCTCGCCCGGCGCCAGGGTCACCGGAGCGTCCAGGGCGGCGCGCAGGTCCATGCCGGCGGCGCCGGCGGTCTCGTAGGCCGGCAGCGGCAGGTCGGCGGCGTGCGGCAGCCGGGAAATGCGGACGGCGATGGTCATTCTGGCTCCGGAACGGTATCAGGTGGCGAAATGCGCGGCGATGCGGGCGGCCAGCCGCTCGCCGACCTCGGCCTTGGTGGCGCGCGGCCAGTCCTCGACCCCGCCGCCGTCGCCCGGCCCGCCGGTGATCAGGTGCACGGTGTTGGCATCGCCGCCGAAGGTGCCGGTAGCCGGCGACACGTCGTTGGCGACGATCCAGTCGCAGCCCTTGCGGTCACGCTTGGCCGCGGCGTGTTCGACCACCTTCTCGGTCTCGGCGGCGAAGCCGACCACCAGGGCCGGCCGGTCGTTCTCGCGTTTCGACAGGGTGGCCAGGATGTCGGGGTTCTCGGTCAGCGCCAGGGTCGGCAGGCCGCCGCCGTCCTTCTTCAGCTTCTGGCCGGCCTCGCTCGCGACCCGCCAGTCGGCGACCGCGGCGGCGCACACCGCGACGTCGGCCGGCAGGGCGCCCAGGCAGGCGTCCAGCATCTGCCGGGCGGTCTCGATCCGCACCACGGCGACCCCGGCCGGGTCCGGCTCCCGGGTCGGGCCGGTGACCAGGGTGGTGGCGGCCCCCAGCCGGGCCAGGGCGGCGGCGATGGCGTGACCCTGCTTGCCGGACGAACGGTTGGCGATGTAGCGCACCGGGTCGATCGGCTCATGGGTCGGGCCGCTGGTCACCAGCGCCCGGCGGCCGTGCAGTGGGCCGGCAGCGGCCGCGAAGTATTCTTCCGCAGCCGCAACGATTTCCAGCGGCTCGGCCATCCGCCCGAAGCCGAACTCGCCGCACGCCATCGGGCCGTCGTTCGGCCCGACCACGCGGATTCCGCGAGCCTGCAGGGTGGCGAGGTTGGCGCGGGTCGCCGGGTGCTCCCACATCCGCACGTTCATGGCGGGGGCCACCAGCACGTCGGTGTCGGTCGCCAGCAGCAGGGTCGAGGCGAGGTCGCCGCACAGACCGTGCGCCATCTTGGCCATCAGGTCGGCGGTCGCCGGTGCCACCACGATCAGGTCGGCCGAGCGCGACAGCTGGATGTGACCCATCTCGGCCTCGTCGGTCAGCGAGAACAGCTCGTCGTAGACCTTGTCCTCGGTCAGCGCCGACAGCGACAGCGGGGTAACGAACTGCTTGGCCGAGGCGGTGAGCACGCCACGCACCGTCGCCCCGCGCTCGCGCAGGCGCCGCACCAGGTCCAGCGACTTGTAGGCGGCGATGCCGCCGCCGACGATCAACAGGATCCGCTTGCCGTCGAGCATGGGAAGCCTCCGCTCAGAGTCGCGCGGAGTGTAGGCGGGAGCGGGGGCGGCGTCACGCGGTTGAGATCGGTCCCGGCTCTACGGGGCTGTGCCCCTGCGGCCGGAGTGAGGGCAACCACCTCACCCCGGAGCGGGCCGCCCGCAGGCGGAGCGCATCCGGGCCCCGGGGCGACGGGCGCGCCCGCCAAGACCCGAGGAGCGGCGGGTGGGTTCCGGAGCCGGGCGCTGCCGCGCCCCCTCCGGAATGACGAAGATGTTAGGGAAATCGCGGTCCTGGGCGGCTCCGTCCTCCACCCTTTCGTCATCCCGGAGCGGATCGCCAGCGGCGAGACGCATCCGGGACCGACGAAGCGACGGGCGGAAGCCGCATCAGTACCCCGGCCGCGACTTCCAGAGCTCCTCGTTGACCTCCCGCATGGTGCGGTCGTGGCTCTTCGCGAGGCAGCCGCGCAGGGTGATCTTGAAGCCCATGTCGGCATAGGCCGTGCAACGGTCGAGTTCCGACCTGGCGCGCTCGACGCCTTCCGTCGACACACCCTTCAGCGCGCCGGACGCCTGGACCCGCTGCCAGGCCGACTTGCCGGCCGCCGAGATCGCCCCGGCCGACTGGGTGCGGACCGGGCCGGTGGCCGGCAGCAAGCTGATCAGTCGGGTCATGGTGACCGCGGCGTCGGCGCGCTCGCTGCCGGGCTTGAAGAACGCCTCGGCGGCGAACCGCGGCGCGCCGTCGGCGGTCTCGGCGTCGCGGGCGGCGACGGCGGCCGGCACCGGGTATGCGGTGCGCGGCATCAGCGACACCATCGGGGCGATGCGGACCGCCACCTCGGTGGCGCCGAGCGAGGCCAGCCGCTTCTCCGGCAATTCGACCCGGGTGCGGGTGAAGTCGCCCTCGCTGACATAGCCGAGCAGGCCGGCGGCCGAGAATTCGGTGACGCTGCCGTCGGCCCGGCGCACCAGCAGGGTAACGTCGCCGGCGCCGGCGGTGTCGTAGAGCTGTCCGGCGCCCGGCGGCGGCCGGTCCTCCTGCAGGCAGAACGACGAGACCAGGGCGGTGCAGGCGCCGTCGACGCAGGTCAGCGGGATCGGCTCGGCCGAGGCGATCAGGCCCAGCACCTGGGGCGGCAGGGCGTCGTCGAGCGGAAGCGATGCCGTCCTGGCACCGAAAGGAGATGCCGAGGGGCTGTCGGCGAACGCTGGTGCGGCAAGCACCAGCACTGAGGCGGCGAGAGCGAGCGTCAGACGCGAACCCATGGATTTTTCCTCCTGTCCTCGGCCCGCGCGCCACCATCCGGTGCCGTTCGGACCGACCGGACGAATTGTCGCACCGCGCCGGATGGCGGTCAAACCGGCGGACCGGCGGAATCCCGACACGTCCGCGTGATCGGCGGCGTAGTCAAAGCGCGACTCGCAGGCGTCGTACCGGTGCAAGACGCGACCCGGCCCGGCGCGGAGACTTCGGTTTGGTTCGGAAATGCGGCGCGGATCGGAGGCGGCCATGACAGACGATATCGACGGCCTGATGGACACCGGCGCCGCAGCGGGCGCCGTAGCGGGCGGGCCAGAGGGTGGGCCCGCGGGCGCGGCAGCGGGCGCGGCCGGCGGCGAGAACCGCGAGCGCCGGGGCCGCGGCGCCGGCAGCGGCCGCGAGGCCCGGCGGGCCGCCCGGGCCCGGCCGAAGACCGCCTACGCGCCCTACATCCTGCGCCGGGTGCCGACCTTCGACGTGCTGTCGGAAGAAGGCTTGGCCATCATCGAGGCCAATGCCGAGACCATCCTCGAGGAGATCGGCATCGATTTCCGCGACGATTCCGAGGCGCTGGCTCTCTGGCGCGACGCCGGCGCCGACGTCCAGGGCGAGCGCGTGCACATCCCGCGCGGCCTGGCCCGCCGGCTGATCGCGACCGCGCCGGCCGAGTTCACCCAGCACGCCCGCAACCCCGAGCGCTCGGTGCAGATCGGCGGCAAGGCGACGGTGTTCGCGCCGGTCTACGGCCCGCCCTTCGTGCGCGGCCTGGATGGCGGCCGGCGCTACGCCACCATCGAGGACTTCCGCAACTTCGTGAAGCTGGCCTATGTGTCGCCGGCCCTGCACCACTCGGGCGGCACGGTGTGCGAGCCGGTCGACCTGCCGGTGAACAAGCGCCACCTCGACATGAACTACGCCCACATGCGGTATTCGGATAAGCCGTTCATGGGCTCGGTCACGCACCCGCTGCGCGCCCTCGACACCATCGAGATGGCCAGGATCCTGTTCGGCGCCGAATTCGTCGACAACAACACCGTCGTCACCTCGCTGATCAACGCCAATTCGCCGATGGTCTGGGACTCGACCATGCTCGGCGCCCTGAAGAACTACGCCCGCGCCAACCAGGCGACCATCGTCACGCCGTTCATCCTGGCCGGCGCGATGTCGCCGGTGACGGTGGCCGGCACCCTGGCCCAGACCCTGGCCGAGGCGATGGCCGGCATGGCCTTCGCCCAGCTCGTTCGGCCGGGGGCGCCGGTGATCTTCGGCAGCTTCGCCTCGTCGATCTCGATGCAGTCGGGCGCCCCGACCTTCGGCACTCCGGAGCCGGCGCTGGTGCTGTATGGCTGCGCCCAGCTGGCCCGCCGCCTGGGCGTGCCGTTCCGCTCCGGCGGCTCGCTGTGCGGCTCCAAGACCCCGGACGCCCAGGCCGCCTACGAGAGCGCCAACACCCTGCTGCCGACCGTGCTCGGCGGCGTCAACTTCGTGCTGCACGCCGCCGGCTGGCTGGAGGGCGGGCTGGTCAGCTCCTACGAGAAGTTCGTCATGGACGCCGACCAGCTCGGCATGATGCGGACCATGCTGGAGGGCATCGACCTGTCCGAGAACGGCCAGGCCATGGACGCGATCCGCGAGGTCGGCCCGGGCGCCCACTTCCTCGGCTGCGCCCACACCCAGGCGAATTTCGAGACCGCGTTCTACCGGTCGTCGATCGCCGACAACAACACCTACGAGCAATGGCTGGCCGAGGGCGAGCGCGACGCCGACACCCGGGCCGGGGCGCTGGTGAAGCGGATGCTCGACGACTACGAGGCGCCGGCGATCGACCCGGGCGTGGACGAGGCGCTGGTGGAGTTCATCGCCAGGAAGAAGGCGGCGTTCCCGGATTCGAATTTTTGAGGGGGGGGGGCTCTGACGGCTCCGACCGTCGGCTGAAAGCGACCCGAAGCAGACCTTGATGACCGGTGCAGCCAGCGGCCGCTTCGTGCCCGCAGCGGACACTGCCGAACGTGAACTTGTCGAAAAATATCTGGTCAAAACCGTCATCGTAACAACAGCTTGCCGGGTATTTCCTAGTGGATAGAATCTAACACTTGGTGCCCACGTCTGACGGCGGCGATGATTTTGTCTGGATCTGCGGTCCAGTTGAAGGGCTTGGGGTCCGAGGCGTTGTGCTCGTCGAGGAAGCGGTTGATGGCCGCTTGCAGGTCGGCGAGTGAGCGGAACACGCCGCGTTTGAGGCGGCGCTTGGC